>ERZ778028.205-NODE-205-length-165067-cov-18.611398_pt1 | contig 165067 bp, 135 predicted proteins | sample MGYA00375758_ERZ778028 | MGnify/ENA primary metagenome ERZ778028 (study PRJEB29350, sample SAMN05389828) | bioreactor metagenome | isolation source: Thiocyanate bioreactor | place: South Africa: University of Cape Town | collected 2014-03-17 ...
AGGTGGTGGCATTTTAATGCGAATTGCTGGGGGTATTTATATGCGAATTAACACTTATTGCTTGTATTGATGGTCTAAAAGGGTTTCCAGAGGCCATAGAAGCTATTTTTCCAAAAACAAAGATCCAGTTGTGTATTGTTCACCAGATCAGAACAAGTATGCGCTATGTCACTGAGAAAGATAAAAAGCTTGTTATGGAGGATTTAAAGCCAGTCTATAAAGCCGTGAACGAAGAAATAGGTTATGAGAACCTCTTGTCTTTCGAAGAAAAATGGGGCAAGAAATATCCTCTTGCTGCCAAATCCTGGATGGATAATTGGACCAATCTTTCTACTTTCTTTGAGTACGAGGATCAGGTTCGCAAGATTATATACACCACAAATCCGATCGAGGGAATGCACCGTCAGATACGAAAAGTCATTAAGTCTAAAGGAGCCTTCAGTTCCGAACAGGCACTAATGAAATTGATGTATCTGATCATAAAGGACATCTCTAAAAAGTGGACAATGCCAATGCATAACTGGGGCTTGACCATATCCCAACTTTATATTAGATTTGGGGATAGGCTCAAGCTCGAAAGAGGTTTTTAAGTTTTAACCCTATGACACAGTTGGTGTTACACTCCCCCCTAGTTAAAAAAAGCCTAAAAACGATAACTTCGAATTTAGGCTTGCTTATACTTATAAAGATTTCAATTCTCTTTCAAGCTTTTCCCTTTCTTCTTTATCTTCTACTTTTTCTATTAAATAAGATGTTATATTTTTTATATTTTCATAATCTCTATGCGTCAAGTTAGGGGCATTAAAGTTATGAACAATATCATTTCTTAAATTCCTTAAATGAATAATTTGCTCAAGTTGCCTCGGAGATATTATTTTACGATCTAAAAGAATCTCAAATTTTTTTCCCAAATACTTAAATTTTCGATTACTTAAAGTTGTTTTTGTTTCCTTAGTCGGATCGCTTTCTTTATTAAGAACATCTGTTGTTAAGTACGAAGAACTTTCATCAAGCAAAGTCCAATATTTTATAAATTTTTCAAAATTATTTGAAGAAGTCTTAGACAAATTTAAATTAGAAATAAAATTTTTCCACATGTTATTTTCAGTAAAGCTCTGATCATTTATAACAATATCCAACAATTGATTAGAGATAGTTTCTTTGTCATCAAGATTTACTAGATTTAAATATTCGTCTAAAATTTTCTTATCAAAATTTACATCATTTTTTAAGAAATTATTGATTAAATACGTATTCCCATATTTTACATTTTCATTATTTTTAAACTTATTAAAAATATAATTTGTTAATTCATATCTATCCTCGATTATAGAAGCTTTTTCAGTTCTTGCAGCCATTGCAGATTGTAATCTTTCCAATGCAATTTCACCTGATAACACCAATCCATTAATTTCATCAAGTATTGCTAATTCTTCTTTTGAAAGCTCCCCGGAATATGGTTTATATACTAGATCATGTTCAACTTCAGACCAAGCATGCATTAATACCGATGCTACTTGAATTTCTGCTAATGTATTCTGATATCTATTGATCAAAGCCTCTTCTTTTAATTGAACCCTGTAATGTGTGGCCCAATAACCTGAAAATCTCTTTGTATATTTAGGAGTATGGGTATTATTCGGAAAAACTTTTGTTATTTTAACCTCGAAAATTTCGTTAATTATTTCATCTAAAAGATCTCTTTCAGAAGGAAAATACAATGATACTCTGATACCTGCTAAGTCTACAATATCCTCATAAATTTCAGAAATATTTTCATAATTCTTTTCCTCATTTCTTTTTATAAGTTTGTCTTGGAGCCGCTCCGGTTTTTTAGCCCTAAAAGAAACTATAGCTTTGATACCTCTTTTGAATAGTTGATCTTCTATTTTATTACAAATGATTTGTGCTAACTTTTGATAATAGTCGTATTCTTTATTGTATTGTCTTATAAATTCGGTTATTAATTCCATAAATTTCAGAAAATTATACAGTTAAAGCGAGAGATAATAAATGTATTAATTTATTACAGGTACTTAAACACTTTTTCATAAAATGCTAATCTATTAAAAACTTTCTAATTCTTGCTAAATTTTAAATATTAACATGATAAATTCAAATTATCAAAACTAAATTTGATAAAAGTGTCAAGATCTAAAAGTTATCCTTCTGATTTACTTAATTAACTGATCTAAATTTTTCAAATGATTTATTTCTTTTTCAAGTGCCAAAAGAAGTGTTCTTAAATTCGCTGAGCCATCACTCCTGTTCTGAAGTGTTGATTCTAACTTTTTCATTTCCCGTGCAATAGCTTCTTGTTCAGTTATTGCATATTCTTCTGTCTGCTGAACAGAATAATGACCAAGCATTTCTTTAACAACATGTATAGAAACCCCATTATTTAAAGTGATAGTACTTGCAAATGTTCTTCGCGCTTTGTGTGTATTTAGTGTTTCTGAGATTTCACATAGGTCAGCTATTTCTTTTAAATATTCGTTCATCTTTTGATTCGAACGGCCAGGAAGAACTCTTCCCCTTTTTATACAGTCTGGATCATTGTTATATTTTGCCATTATTTCAAGGGCTTTTGGAAGCAAGGGAATATCAGTACCAGATTTAGACTTTTGTCTACTTGACATAATCCACATGCTGCCATCATCAGCCTCTTTAATTTCCGTCCATTTTAATTGAAATGCATCAATATAAGATAATCCAGTATAGCATTGAAAAACGAATATATCCCGAACTACTGTTAATCTGTTTGAAGAGAATACCTTCTCTTCTATCCGTTGTAATTCTTGCTTTGTCAAAGGTTTCTTTTTCACTTTATTTTTTTTACCTGAGAAAAGTTTAAATGGATCTTTAGGGATAATCTCTTTTGCAACGGCCCGGAGTACAATCTTCTTAAAATTACTAATATATTTCAAAGAGGTATTGTTCGAACACTTTCTGATAGTTTTTAGGTATAATTCGTAATTTTTTACGAATTCATAGTTTAATGCAGGAAACGAAAGATCTTCTCGCCCGTATTTAAATTTAATAAACTCTGCTACATGTGAACGGGCAGTAACATATCTTTCACGTGTTCCATCAGAATACTCTCCAGTTTTCACTAATGCAGCAATCTCCTCATTATGTTCCTGAAATTCTTCTAATACGGAGTTATGACGTTTGTACTTCCCATTCACAAAATCGATAAGATCGGCGGCAGTAATTAGCTTATCATTATTCAGCAGTTCTGTCCGATGGCTATTAATCTTTGTTCTAAATGAATCTAAAAAGAAATTTAGTTCCTTAGCGTCTTCTTTGGTACCAATGGCTTTTTCTTCCTTTTGGTTCCATCTTGTAACATCCCACTGTCTTTTAGTGGAACATTCTTTTGAAATTCCATCCACCGTAATTCGAACATAGACTAGGCGGATAGTTCGGCTTTTTTCTCTTGGGCTCTTCAGAAAGAAGGATAGCCCATAACTTTGTTCTAACATAATCAAACTTTTTAAGGGTTATAAATGTCGAACCAAAGATTTTTTCAGTTTTCAATGTGGCATTTTGTGGCACATTTTTGCAGAAACTCAATGTGCCACGAATTTGCCACAAAAATTATGAGTGTTTTTGAAAATTTCAGCAATTCCCATAAACAAAAAAATCCTACAAATCATTGATTTTGCAGGATTTATCTATTTTTTAGTGCTTTTTAAAAACTTTAAATTTGCACCTGGCGGAGAGTGAGGGATTCGAACCCCCGAACCTGTGACAGTTAACGGTTTTCAAGACCGCCGCATTCGACCACTCTGCCAACTCTCCGCGACAAAAGTACGAATTTTCACACTCCCACCAAATTTTATTTTATATATTGCGCTTATTGAGCTTTTATAAACTGAATATCAGCACTAAATTTTACTTCGTCACTTACCATTACCCCTCCTGTTTCCAACGCCGCATTCCAATTAAGGCCAAATTCTGAACGTTTGATTTTGCCTTCTACAATAAATCCAGCTTTCGTATTTCCCCAAGGATCTTTTTGGATACCCGCAAATTCCAAGTCGAAAGACACCGGTCTAGAAACGTCACGAATTGTCAAATTTCCCTTAATTTCATTATTCTCCAAGCTCGTTGCTTCAAATGTAATTGCTGGATATTTCTCTACATCAAAGAAATCTGCACTTTTTAAATGACCATCACGTTGCTCATTACGTGTATTAATCGATGCCGTGTCAATAACAACTTTCGCAAGGGCATTTTTAAAATCTTCGCCCTCGGCGTCAACATCAATTTTAAAACTGTCAAAGTTTCCTTTAACGTTTGTAATCATCATGTGTTTTACTTTGAATTCTATCTCGCTATGTGCAGCGTCTAGTTCCCATTTTCCTTGTGCCATAATTTTATGTTTTTTCTATTTGTTTAACAACACAAAGTTAACAGCAGTTTTATTCAATTTGTTTGACCTAGATCAATAAAATAATCTTATTGAAAAGCAATCAGTTATTGAAAAACCACAAAAAAAAGTCAGTGATATTTTGGAAATATAACACAAATGTCTACTTTTGCATTACCGAAAACGACGCGCCAATAGCTCAGCTGGATAGAGCATCGGTTTTCTAAACCGACGGTCTCAGGTTCGAATCCTGATTGGCGTACTTAAAAGCTCCTCTGTATGACACAAAGGGGCTTTTTTTATACATCAATCTCAAAATATCCACGATACATACGTAAGCTTGAACCTATCTCCCCTTCTCATTTTTAAATTGCCCTTATTATTTCCTCACAAACTCTCCTACGCGTTTATCTTTAATGACACCCGACCAGTTTAAACCATAACCAAAATCGTAGGCGTGTCCTGCTTGATCAACATAGACTTCCATGTCAAAAGGCACGTCCTCAGCTTGTTTCTCAACTGTAGCCATGTTTGCGGGCATTTGAACAGGCAATAGACCGGAAGGTTCGTACTTTCCAAACATAACATCCAATACAGCCTGTGTTGATACACCAAAATTTAGGATAATACCTGATACCTCCTTTTCAAACTCGGCAAATACCATGGGCTTGTTTGCTGTCACAGACACCAAAATAGGTTTCCCCTTCATCATATCCTTCGTATCCAATATCGTTTGAAGATCCATCACATTCGCAGCAGTCACCATTTTATTCTTATAAGACCTATTCTTAATCGATGGATCGATTATAGGATCACCTGCGGCAATACTCTCCGCTCGTGCATCTGAGGCTGTATAAGTGCCATACTGCAAGGAAATCGGAACATAGCCATTTCCACCATTCTTGCGATCTCTTTCGCTATATCCACCTTCGGCACTGATCGGGCTCTGTACAAACACAACTGCAAGGTCAGCTTCACTAGGGTTATCGGTTAAATCTGCATATTTCCGCAAGAGATCAATATTGACAGGGTATTCCAATCGTGCCGGTGTATAGTTTCCCCACCAATCTTTCATTGCTGCCCTATACATCTTCGGAACATAAACTTTCTTCCGTCCACGAATAGGCAATTGCTGATCACTATTCTTTAGTAAAACAACTGACTTTACCTGTGCCTCGTAGCCCTCCTTCATATAGAGCGGATTTCCAACGGTAGCTTGGCTCTGCTTGACATCCAAATAGGGATTTTCAAATAGTCCTACTCGGAAAATATTCAACAGAAGCCTTCTGGCAGAAGCCTCGAACCGTTGCCGCATAAATTTCTGTCCGTGCTCTTTCACGCCCAATTCATAAGCGGCCAATACAGGAGCCTTATCGTTATTGCCACCAAATTGATCTATGCCTGCCATTAATGCCTTATAATGGCGCTCTGCCACCGACAACTGTTCTACCCCCCAGGGTTTGCCTGCAAATCCATCAGGCTTAGGTGCTTCATCCCCCGTAATCAACCAGTCCGAACAGATCACACCATCGTAACCGTAAGTACCACGCAGCAAGTCTGTAAGCAAATATTTGCTATAACCATTTCCCACATTTTCACCATTTTTCTTATCCTGACCAAAAGAAATCGTATAATAAGGCATAACTGCGGCTGCCTTGCTCGTCTTTCCAGCCAATTGGAAAGCTCCATTGACAAATGGCATAATATGTTGCTTCAGGTTATCCCCTGGATATACCGCAAATTTTCCAATAGCCCAATGGCCGTCCCGACCACCTTCCTCTGGCCCACCACTGGGCCAATGTTTCACCATAGCGTTGACACTCTTATAGCCCCAGCCTAAGGCAATTTCGTCTTTTCCACTTGATGTCTGAAAACCATCGATATAAGCTCTAGCCATCGCTGTTGTCAACTCGGGACTCTCTCCAAAAGTCATACCGATACGATACCAACGCGGTTCGGTACCCAAATCTATCTGTGGTGATAATGCCGTCGTGATGCCCAAGGATCGATATTCCGAAGCCGCTACTTGCCCAAAACGTTTGACGATAGCTGGATCGAATGTCGCCGCCATCGCAAGCCCATCCGGCCACATTGAAATTTGCCCCCCTGCCCCAGCGTTGAACTCTGCGCTGACAACAGCATTATGACGTGGGTCGGAACTATTATTCGCCGGAATCCCCCATCCCAAGCCTTCCACAAAACCTTGCAACTCATTATTCCAGCGGGCAGCGGTCTCCGGATCTTTTACTGCTGTCAACAGGACATGCCTCAGCCCATCTTTCTCCAGAAACTCACGCTGCTGATCGGTCAGAGCCCAAGGTGAAACTAGACCTTCCTGATAGTTTTTTCCTTGATAAGTGCCTCCCATAAATCCAAAGGCCGGTGCCGGTAAAGCTTGATGCCTGCTATACAACATAAGCCCAGCAATCTGATCAACAGACAATTTTGAGGCGAGATCCTTGGCTCGCTCCTCTGCTGTCAAACGCCAGTCTTCATAACGGTCTAATTTTCCATTTCGATTGAGATCCTTAAATTTATTTCCAGCAATACTTAGGATCTTCACGCCCGAAGTTGTTGAATACCCCAAAACAGGGCCATACTGATTCTCAATCTTTTGATAAACTTGGCCTTGTGCTGAAAAAGTTAAAAATAGACTGAAAGATGAAGCGAATAGTAGGTTTCTTACATTCATAAAATCTGTTCGTTTAATACATGAGTTCGTAGTCAAACATTCGCCTGAAGGCTAATAAAACATTTGGCTTAACACGTTATAATCAGTTATTTACATTGCTTCATAATGAAGCAATACAAGTGTACAATCTTTTTGTTCAATTACAAAATAAAATCAACAAAATAACACAAACAACTAATTACCAGCAAATTGATTTATCAAAAAAGCACCTTATGTAATTTTTGCATAAGGAATTGTTCGAGTTTTATCCGGCAACATACCTCCCATTGCGATATTTTTTTGTAATATTAACCCAAAGACAGCAGTTATATGGATTTCAGAACACAGCTAATTAACGCATCAGCAGAGAGCTATGAAAAATTTCTACCTCACATTTCTGTGGATACCGTCGTCTTTGGCTTCGACCAAGGTTCCTTGAGAATCCTTTTGCTAAAAATGAATTATAATAAAGAATGGTTTCTGCCTGGTGGCTATGTAGGGAAAGAGGAAGATACGGACGAGGCGGTCAAACGCGTACTTTACGAACGCTCAGGTGTGAAGGATATATTCTTGGAAGAATTTGCGGTATTTGGATGCCCACAGCGCAGCCAGCAATCCTTTGCAGATTACCCAGACACATTGTGGAACAAACAGCGATTTATTTCAATTGGTTATTACGCGCTGGTAAACTACAAACACGTAATTCCTCAACCTGATTCCTTAAGTGAGACTTGTCAGTGGATCGACTTTAGGGACATCACTGAGCTCAATATCACCATGGATCATCGCAAAATCATCAACAAGGCTCTCCGGACTCTTCGCGAGCGGCTTTCTTATAAACCAATAGGATACAATTTGCTACCAGACAAGTTTACGCTGACCGACCTGCAAGGACTCTATGAAACAGTGCTTGGTAAGAAACTTAATCGTGGCAATTTTTATCGTAAAATGAAAAATATGGGTATCCTCCAAAAACTTGACGAACAGCGGAAAGGCGGAGCCCATAAAGCTCCTGATCTCTATAAATTCAACGTGGAGACCTATAACACTATTTTACAGGAAGGTCTAAATACCTGGTAGTCAGATCACCGATACATTTTTACCAAATACATAATAGATCAAAAGCCAATTGCTGCTGGCCTAGACCAGCATACTTTCAGTGACTAAACTAACCTGCGAGAACCGGAGATTTGCAGCCTTTAAGTCTAACCTTAAATTGATCTATACAATATATTTATTAACAATATTTTCCAAATCTTCCAAATCAAAAGGTTTAGATAGAAAATCATCCGCTCCGGCACGATCTGCCAGGGATTGAATATCGTTATTTGCCGACACGTAAATTACGGGAATATGGCTAAAACGCTGATCTGATTTAAGCAATCTGGTTGCTTCAACCCCACCGATGTTTGGAATCCAGTTATCCATTAAAACAAGATCGGGCTCTGCAGATTCCACCTTTTGGATAATATCATGTGAAGTTTCCGAAACTTCAACGTGAAACCCCAAATCTGTCAAAACAACCGTTATAACCTCCAAAATAATGGTATCGTCCTCAAATATCAACACCGTTTTTGTTTTACTCATATAAAATAGTTTATATATACCGTCATTGTTTTACATGAGGCACAAAAGATTCATGCCTGCCTGCAATCCCCTATAAGGTATAAAGTTTTTTCCAAATTTTTTGATCCCCTACAGCTGTAAAGTTATGCTGAATACCTGAAAATCGTATGGTTTCTTTACTACCTAATGCCAAATATCCTAAATTTTCTAGACTCGCGTCAAATAATTTAAAAACACGCTCCTGCAAATCTTTATTAAAATAGATCAAAACATTCCGACAAAGGATTAATTGAAAGCTATTAAATGATGTGTCTGACACCAGATTATGGGTAGATAAAATCATTTTTTGCTTAAGATCGGCATCGAATTTTGCCCATTCATAATTTGCTGTGTAATATTTCGAAAAGTCCTGTTTTCCTCCAGATTCTATATAATTTTCGGAAAAAGATTTTATCTGGCTCAATGGATATACACCATTTCGGGCAATATCGAGTACCCGAGGATTAATATCCGTTGCATAGATCAATGACTTGTGATACAGATTAGCCTCTTTTAGCAAAATGGACATCGAATAAGCTTCCTCTCCTGTGGAGCATCCTGCAATCCATACACGGATCAATGGATATGTCCCCAATTGAGGGAGAATTTCCTCCCGCAGTTGACGAAAGAATAAGGGATCTCGAAACATCTCGGTCAAGTTAACAGTAATCTCTTCAACAAAATGCTGCAAAAATGCCGGGTTGTCTTTTAATACAAAACGAAGTTCAGCAAAACTTGCCAAACGGTCACTCGTCATAAGCCGATTAATCCTCCGCTTCATCGATGCACGGCTATACTGCAAAAAATCATACCCGTAGTCGCGATAGATATCTTCAAGCAAAATATCTATTTCATGGTCTTTTATGATACTATAGCCCAACATTTAGATTAACCGTTCAATTTCACCTATCAATTTATCGACATCAATCGGCTTCGAGACATACGACTGGGCTCCAGCTTCCAAGCATTTCTCCCGGTCTCCACTCATCGCTTGCGCTGTCACGGCAATAACTGGAATTTTGCCCAGCAAACTCGAATTGCGGATCAGCTGAATCGCCTCATAGCCATCGATTTCAGGCATCATCATATCCATCAATATCAGCGCTACACCTTTATTCGTCTCCAAGATCTCGATAGCCTCGCTCGCACTCGTGCTGCTCAATACTTGATATCCCTTCGCTTTCAACGTCAAACGCAATGCAAAAATATTGCGTTGATCGTCGTCCACAATTAATATTACCTTTATTACCTTATTCTGATCCATATATCAGTTGTCCTCAATTTTCATATAACCACACACGCAATAAAGACAAGAGCTGATCGATATCTACCGGCTTCGAGATATAATCCGAAGCTCCTGCCTGAATACATTTTTCTCGGTCGCCGATCATCGACTTCGCCGTAACAGCGATGATTGGTAATCTTGCATAATCAACATGTTGCCTGATATTCTTAATAGTCTCATAGCCATCCATCTCTGGCATCATCATATCCATCAATACAATATCAATAGGTTCTCCTGACGTCAATACTTCCAACGCTTCTTTACCATCCATTGCAGGAATTACTTTCACTTGAAATTTCTCCAATGCTTTGGTTATTGAAAAGATGTTCCTGACGTCATCGTCAGCAACAAGGACCTTCTTGCCCTTCAATACATCGGTCAAAGCTCCAAGCCCATTGTTCTTCCTTCTAGCGTCGTCTGAATTATTAACCTCAATCAAATGAAGAAACAAGCCGACCTCATCTAGAATCCGTTGATAAGAATGGGCCGTCTTTACAACAACGGAGTCTGCGTATTTCTTAATTTTCAACTCTTCAGCCTTAGACAGGTTCTTGCCTGTAAAGATAATGATCGGCAGGTTCTCTAATCCCTCATGTTGTTTGATTGCTTCTAACGTATGGTAGCCCATTTCATCAGGAACCCCCATGTCCAGAATCACACAGTCCACATCTGCCGTGCGTAAAGCAGTAATACTTTCCTCTACATTATCTTTTACTTCAAGTGATATATTAAAACTACTTAAGAAATAAGACAGTGCACTGGCATGCTTTGGATTTTCTTCAACAATAAGTACCTTCTTCGGTGAACGGCTTAAGGCCGATTCAATTTTTTGGAATACCGAAGTCATTTGCTCCAACGCAACAGGCTTATTAATAAAGTCGATTGCTCCTTTTAATAAACTTTCTTTCTTCACCTCAAGCGAAGACATGATATGAACCGGAATGTGCCGCGTAGCCTTATTGCCCTTCAATTGATCCATGACAGCCCATCCGTCCATGATTGGCAATTGAATATCGAGCAGAATAGCAGCTGGATGATACTTCTGTGCTGCAGGGAGTGCATGATCACCACGAACAACAACTACACCTTTATAGTTTTGTGTATGTGTATATTTCAAGAGTGCCTTGGCAAAATTAACATCATCCTCCACAATCAAAATCACCTTGTCTCCCTCTGCAACCGTATCTCGATCATCTGGAATCTCCTCGGGGATCCTAATTGTGACCGGATTATAGGTATCTTCTTTAACAATCTCAATCACCTCTTCTACTTCCGAAGATATCTCCTCAACCAATTGCTGCTCCTTGGTCAATATCTCTTTGACCTCAACTTTGGACTTCGGAATAATGAACAAAAAGGTACTACCTTTACCCACTTCGCTTTCCAATCTGATCTCTCCACCAAGCAAACGTGCAATCTCCCGGCTAATAGAAAGTCCTAGGCCAGTACCGCCAAACTTCCGCCTCGTCGAGCCATCAGCTTGTTGGAAGGCTTCAAAAATAATTTTCTGCTTTTCAAGTGGTATACCAATACCCGAATCGACAACAGCGAATACCAATCGATCGTGATCACTTGGATCTTCATAGATTTCCAGACGTACTTCGCCTTCTTTGGTAAATTTAATCGCATTTGAAATCAAATTACGGAGTACCTGATCGATGCGAAGCCGATCTCCCTCAAAGCGAGGTGCGATCTTAGCACTGACAGTCGTCTTAAAAGCCAACCCCTTCTCCTTTACAATGGGTAAAAACAGGCTATTCAAATCGGACAAAATATCATGCAGATCCAACGACGCATAATCTAAGGTCATTTTACCGGACTCAATTTTCGATAGGTCCAAAATCTCATCGATCAAGGTTAACAAACTCGTCCCTGAACTTTGAATGACTTTAGCTGATTCAATCTGATCTGAATTTAAGTTTTCCTCTACATTCTCCGATAGCAAACGCGATAGCAGTAATATCGAGTTGAGCGGTGTACGGAGTTCATGGGACATATTAGCCAAAAACTCAGATTTATATTTAGTACTCAGCGCCAACTCTTCGGCTTTCTGCTGAATTTCCTGATTTCGTTCGGCAATCATCAAATTCTTATCTTCAAGCAATCGCGAGCGTTCCTCTAATTCTTGATTGGACTGCATCAGTTCCTCGTGTTGCACTTTGAGCTCTTCCTCTGAAGACTGCAAACGCAATGTTTGCGCCTCCAATTCAGTATTTAAACTTTCAAGCTCGGCATGTTGTGTTAATAGCTCTTCAGACTGTACCTGTGTTTCCTCCAGCAATGTCTGGATTTTTGCCCTTCCTTTTGCTGAAACTAGTGCAATCCCAATCTGTCGGGCACATTCAGTCAAAAATGTTTGTTCTACCGCAGTGAAACTATCCATCTGACCAACTTCCAATACGCCCAGGACTTGATCATCAACCAGCATCGGTAAGAAAATAATATGCTGCATATGGATCTTTCCATTGGCAAAACTAACCACGTAATCCGTTGCATTCAGATTATGAAGTGTCTTAGATTCCCGGTCAACAAATACCTGCCCAATATAGCCTTCTCCCGGCAAAAAATATCGCTGTGTCTGCATATCCAAACCATATGCTCCTGAAAGTTCCAACTTGTCATCGTTAAAAATATAGATCGCGCCACTGATAGCACCGGTATAATCCACAAGACTTTTGATGGAATCTGCAGCAATTGTTTGCTCACTCTTATTTCCCATCAATCCAGTGTAAAGTTTGGCATAGCCCGCATGAAGCCAATCATTATCTGTTAGCTGTTCAAATGATTTTTTCAACGCCTTCGACATCCTATTGACGGCTTTCGCAATTTCACCGAGATCATCGTCTCCGACCTCCTCTGCCTTGACATCATAATCCCCCAATGCGATTCGATTGGTAATCTTCTGAACCAAATTTAAGCGCCTAGAAATACCTTCATCCTTCTCACGTAATGATTTCTCGAGTGCTGCACGCTTCAAGAAGTCCGCACGTAACCTAAAATAAAAATAGCTAGTAATAATAAGAGAAAGCAAGGCACTGATAACAATAAACAAGGTTGTGATAAACGAAGAATTATCCAAATTAGCCGATTTCCTATCGATATTATCGTCCTCATACTGATTAATATCCTTGATAATTGCACGGCACTTATCCATAGCCATTTTACTCTCATCCAATTGTGCTAAGCCGAAAACGCCGCCCCTTCTCTTCGTTGCAACTGATTCCTTTAAAATGTCGAGCCGCCATTTTGCTGCAATTACAAGACTGTCTACTCGAACCTTCTGCACCGGATCCTGCTTGGTGAGGGCTTCTATCTCCTGCAATTCTTTGGGCAAACTTTCCAAGGCATTATTAAAAGGCTCTAAATAGCTTTCTTTACCAGTCAGAAGAAAGCCCCGGTTTCCAGTTTCAGCACCTTGTAACGAAGCTAGTAAACTAGTTGAAGTGCTGATTATTTTTCTTGTTACCGCAAGCTCCTGGCGATGCCTATTTTGCTCCTGTATACCAATGTATGATGCAGTAGAACTAATAAGCAGTACGACTAATGAAAAACCGATCCCCCACGTTAGATTATTGAGTGTCTTACTATTTGGCATTCTTAAATTAATTTAAGGGTAAGGTAAAATAGAAGGTTGCACCACGCTCGCCCGAACTCTCTACACCAATCGTTCCCTGATGGCTTCGTATAATTTCGGCGCAGATGTAAAGGCCTATCCCGAGCCCTTGAAAGTCAAATGATGTTTCTTCCACACGATAAAATTTCTCAAAAACATCAGCTTGCTTTTCCACGGGTATCCCGATGCCGAAGTCGATTACACTGATCTTCACAGCATCGTCGACAACCGTACAATCTACAATGACTTTTTCCGTGCCCGCCGCATATTTGTATGCATTCGTCAAGAAATTAACCAATACCTGCTCCAGACGGATCTCATCACCGTATATTTGTACCGCTGTGATATCACCGGTTCGAATAAGCTTCATGCTGCTTTGGTCATGCGTCTGAACAATGGAATCAACCGCACTTTTTACCATATGCTCAAGTGAGAATACTTTTTTATTGATAAGCAACTTCCCATTGTCAATTTTTGATAGATCCAAAAGATCCGATATAAGGCTGTTGAGTTTATCTATTTGTCCTTGCACCCGATGAACATACCTTGCTTCAGCACTTTCCTCTTCCAGTTTCAACTTGCGGTCAAGCAATTGCATATAGGCCTTTATACTTGTCAACGGTGTTTTCAACTCATGACTGGCAATACTCAGAAACTCATCTTTCTCTTTTTCCGCCCGCTTTTGTGCGTCAATATCGGTGAAAGTTCCTATCCAGTTGCTTTCACTATTTTGCAAGATTGGCCACACCCGCAACAATTGGTATGAATACTCTCCACAATGGGTCTTTTTCAAACGGACTTCCATCTCCAAAGGTTCACCCGACTGAAGGCTACCGTGAAGCGCGGCAGCGATAGGCCGGTCACCAGGGTAAGTCTGCGGAAAAATAGTGGCATCATCAGAAAATTCAAACCAGCGGCCATTGACAAAATCAATATTACCGCTCTTGTCACAAGTAAATGCAATTTGAGGAAGCGACTCCAAAAGCGTATGTAAATAGTCCAATTTAGACCGAAGCTCCTGCTGCGCCTGCTTTCGTCGTTCCACTTCAAGCTCCAAGGTCTGCTGAACATCTTTCAATGCCTGCGTCTGCTCATAAAGGCGATAAAACGTCTTGACTTTCAGCATTAGAATATCCGGATCAACAGGTTTGGTGACATAATCCAAACCACCGGAATCATAGCCTTTCGTAATAAATTTTTTATCTGTATTGACCGCAGACAAAAATATGATCGGTGTTTCCTTTGTCTTACTAAAACCGGCGATATTCTCGGCGACTTCAAAGCCGTCCATATCCGGCATTTGAACATCCAATATGATTAATGCATAATTATTTTTTAGGATCTTTTTTAAAGCTTCTTCCCCAGAATGAGCGGTATCAACTTTAAAGTTCTTGGATTCCAGCAATTTTTGTAAAGAGTAAATATTATCCGGATTATCATCGACAATTAATATCATAGTGTATTAAAACTTAGCATCAAGGTTAACAAATCTAAAAAAATTAACTGAATACCCCCAACATTAATACGCAAAGACAACAGTAAATTGAAAAGACAGCAAATAAGTAAAACTTTAGCCCACGAAACCCTGTTTTAATGAATAATGATAAGTTTTACATCAAAAGGTATTTACTGTGTTCCGGGCAAGTTTTATCTTGATCCATGGCAACCAGTTGATTTGGCAGTCATCTCCCATGGTCACGCAGATCATGCCCATTGGGGAATGAAGAAATACTTATGCCACCATTTTACGGTCAATATCCTACGAAGTCGCATAGGTCCAGACATTCAGGTTCAAGGTCTTAGCTACAACGAAGCGGTATACATCAATGGAGTCAGGGTCTCCTTACATCCAGCTGGCCATATCATTGGCTCTGCACAGATACGCCTGGAACATAAAGGTAAAGTTGTCGTCTTTACGGGCGATTACAAGATTCAGGACGATGGTTTATCTACGCCGTTCGAACCCATAAAGTGCCATGAACTTATTACAGAAAGTACATTCGGCCTCCCTATTTACCGTTGGGATTCCGTAGAAGCGCAAAATGAAAGCCTACAGACATGGATTAAAACCAATCAGAGCAACAACAAAACCTCTGTGTTTATCGGTTATTCCCTTGGAAAATCGCAGCGCATTCTCAACGCTGTTCATGAGATGGGTCCCGTATACGTTCATTACAGCATTGCCAAGCTGAACGAAGCCTATAGTCAGGCAGGTATAAAATTGCCAAATTACCGCATCGCCGATTTAAAATCGGAGCTCAAACAGCTTGACAATCAAATTGTGCTGCTACCGCCTGCTCTGCTGGACAGCCAGCTTCTACAGAAAATACCGCATGTTGCCCATGCGATCTGCTCCGGATGGATGCAAATCCGTGGGGCACGGCGATGGCGCAGCGCTGATGCCGGCTTTGCGATCAGCGATCATGCCGACTGGCAGGGCTTATTGCAGGCGGTACGTGGTAGCGCTGCCGAAAAAGTATATGTCACACACGGACAGACAGCAACATTTGCCAAATATCTGAATGAAATCGGTATTGAGGCCGAAGAAGTTAAAACGCAATACGGAGATGAAGAGGACCCTCAAAGCCAAACCACAGAATAGCCTATGAAAGAATTTGCTACATTGATCCATGCGCTTGACAGCAGCAATAAGACCAATTCGAAAAAAGAAGCTATTTTAACTTTTTTCAATCAGGCTTCCGAAAAAGACAAACTTTGGTTTCTTGCCCTGATGACCGGCAAAAGACCAAAACGAAGCATCGCGATCAAGGATCTTAAAACATGGGCCTTACAAATCACCGGAATCCCCGAATGGTTGTTTATAGAATCGTATGCTGCCGTAGGCGATCTGGCCGAGACCTTATCGTTGCTGCTCCCACCACCATCACAGCAGATCGAAAAAAGCCTGAGTGAATGGATGGACGAGATCATTGCCATCCGGGATGACAGTATAGCCCAAAAAAAGGCTTTTGTCCTTCATTCCTGGAATGCACTAAATACCGTAGAGCGTTTCATTTTCAATAAACTGCTCGGCGGCAGCTTTAGACTGGGAGTTTCCGATAAGGGATTAATCAATACAATCGCGCAGTATACCAACACTGAAGCAAGCGCTGTAGCGCATAGTATCATGGGCGAATGGAATCCGCATGCGGTAGAATTCGACAAACTCGTCAATGGCGCTTACAGCGATACCAACCGCTCCAAACCTTATCCATTCTGCCTTGCTTATCCTTTAGAAAAGGCCCCCGAAGACCTAGGCTCTCTCAACGAATGGCAGGCAGAATACAAATGGGACGGTATACGTGGCCAGCTCATCAAGCGCGAAGATGAAATACATATCTGGTCTCGCGGAGAGGAACTCGTGACAGCGCAGTTCCCTGAAATTACCGAGGCCCTCCATCAGTGGAAAGGAAATTTTGTGCTTGATGGCGAAATCCTAGCTGTCAGAGACGGCGGTGTCCTCAACTTTTCCGAACTGCAAAAACGAATCAACCGAAAGACCATTCCAAAGTCACTGCGTGAAGAAGTACCTATTTCAGTCTACCTTTATGATATTGTCGAACTGGATGGCATCGATCTGCGCGATAAGCCTCTTAATTACAGACGTACACTGCTAGAACAGTGTTATGCTGTAAATCCTCCAGGTGCTTTAGAGCTGTCACCTTTGATACATGCAGCAGATTGGTCCGCGCTACAAGACATTCAGGCAAACTCGCGCGAGGTCAACAGCGAAGGACTTATGCTCAAGAAAAAGGACTCCGCTTATCATGCCGGCCGCAAAAAAGGCGACTGGTGGAAATGGAAGGTAAACCCCATGAGTATAGACGCTGTCCTCATTTATGCACAGAAAGGAAGTGGCCGCCGAAGTGCCCATTATACCGATTATACTTTTGCCGTAAAGGATGACGATCAGCTTGTAACGATCGCAAAAGCCTATTCAGGTCTTACAGACAAGGAAATTCTAGAAGTTAGCCGCTTTGTAAAACAAAATTCTTTAGAGAAATTCGGCCCCGTAAGAACCGTTAAACCTGAACTAGTTTTTGAAATTGCCTTTGAAGGCATTGGATACAGCAAACGTCATAAATCGGGTGTCGCGCTACGTTTTCCGAGGATATTACGCTGGCGAAAAGACAAGACCGCCGCAGAGATCGATAGTCTTGAAGATATTAAAAAGTTGATACAATAAGGCATAGCTTCATACACATTGAACGAAAAAATAGCATATAGTGACGGTTTTCGAATAATCAGTGATTATTTTAAATCGCAGGGAAACGCCCCTTTTAGCTTCCAGACCAAGGCCTGGGAAAAATATGAGCAAGGATATAGCGGGCTGGTCATCGCGCCTACAGGGTTTGGGAAGACTTTCTCCCTTTTTATGGCCGTACTGATGGACTTCCTCAATCATCCGGAACACTATCAAAAGGGGCTAAAGCTCCTTTGGATTACACCCCTACGCTCTTTGGCCAAAGATCTGGCGCGGGCCATGCAAACAGCAATAGACGAAATTGGACTCGACTGGATCGTACAGGTGCGTAATGGTGACACCGATCCCAAGATCAAAGCGCAGCAAACCCGCTCCATGCCTGACGTTTTACTCGTTACTCCAGAAAGCCTGCACTTACTGCTTGCTCAAAAACAACGCGATAAATATTTTAAAAATCTCCGATGTGTGACGGTTGACGAATGGCACGAGCTCATGGGCAACAAACGCGGCGTAATGGTCGAACTGGCACTTTCCTTTCTGAAAGCATATATAAAAAACCTACGCGTTTGGGGTATCACAGCCACCATCGGAAACCTTGAAGAAGCGATGGAAGTTTTGCTTCCACAAGCTGCAAAACGTATCCAGATTGTTGCCAAGGAGAAAAAGAAAATTGCCATCAAACCGATATTCCCCAGCACAGTGGAACTGCTTCCCTGGGCAGGGCATCTCGGCGGCAACCTCGTAGATCAGGTCGTCCCGATTATACTTGCCAGTAAAAGTACGATCCTCTTTACCAACACACGGAGCCAAAGTGAGATGTGGTACCAATTGCTGCTGCAGGCTCACCCCGATTTTGCCGGACAAATCGCCTTGCATCACAGCTCCATTGACGCCCATATCCGCGAATGGATCGAAGACAATCTCAGCAGCGGCAAACTTAAAGCGGTCGTGTCAACCTCCTCCTTGGACTTAGGGGTAGATTTCAAACCTGTAGATACAGTCATACAGGTTGGCTCCAGTAAAGGTGTAGCTCGATTTATGCAACGCGCTGGAAGAAGTGGACATAGTCCATTTGAAACGTCCACGATCTATTTCGTCCCCACACATTCCCTGGAGCTCATCGAGGTCGCCGCCTTGAAGGAGGCCGTAAAAACGCAGACGATCGAAAACCGGGATCCCATGGTTCAGACCTTCGATGTGCTCGTTCAATTCATGGTAACCATCGCCTTGGGCGGTGGATTTCGTTCGGAAGAACTGCATGCAATCGTCGCCAATACCCATGCCTTTCACTACATGGAAACGGAAGAATGGCAATGGTGTATGTATTTTATTACCGCGGGTGGAAAAATTGGAAAACGCTACGAAGAATTTCACAAGGTTATCCAAGATGAAGAAGGCAAATGGATCATCAAAAACCGTCGTCTTGCACTACTTCACAGACTCAATATAGGTGCCATTGTCGGTGATGCCATGATGCGCGTGAAGTTTCTCTCCGGTGGTTACATCGGCATGATCGAAGAATATTTTATTAGCAAACTTAAAAAAGGTGAACGCTTTATCCTTGCGGGGCGGATACTCGAAGTAGCGATGGTCAAGGAAATGACCGTATTCGTAAGAAATTCGTCGGGTAAAGCCATTACTCCAAGCTGGCTCGGTGGCAGACTTCCCTTATCGTCCAATTTGAGCCATTTCCTGAGAAAAAAATTGGCTGCAGCAGCCAGCGCTCCTTCCAGTGAAAAAGAGCTTCATTTCCTGGCGCCACTGATCGAAAAACAGGCTGAACTTTCAGCCGTGCCAAGTGAAGCGGAATTCCTCGTCGAACATATCAAAACCAGGGAAGGCCATCATCTATTTTTCTACCCCTTGGAAGGCCGATTGATCCATGAAGTCATGGCAGCGCTTGTCGCCTACCGCATTAGCAAGTTGTACCCGATCAGCTTTTCCATGGCCATGAACGACTATGGCTTCGAACTCTATTCCGATAAGGAAATTCAGCTCAGTCAAATGCAGCTCGAACAGGTATTGAGCCGCAGCAATTTGATGGAAGATGTGATCAGTAGTATTAACTCGGCAGAAATGGCCAGTCGCAAATTTAGGGATATCGCCGTCATCTCGGGACTGGTTGTGCAGAACTATCCGGGCACCCAGCAAAACAACAAATCACTGCAGGCCTCATCAGGGATTATTTTCCGCGTACTGATGGAACACGATCCCACTAACCTTTTGCTCAAACAGGCTTTTACCGAAGTGTTTAACCAGCAACTGGAAGAACATCGGTTAATAAATGCATTCGAAAGGATCAATCAGAGCAAAATACGTTATACCTTTGTCGAAGAGTATACGCCATTGAGCTTTCCGATAAAAGTGGATAGCCTCCGGCAATCCCTGTCGAGCGAAGCCTTGATTGAACGGATTCAACGCATGGAAAAGACCAATGCTCAAAAAAAGAAGCGCAGAAAATGAAAATCGGAGAACAAACAATTACATTCAATAAACAGGAATTAACCCTTAACACACAACGCTCTATATACTGGAAAGACCAAAAAACGTTAATCTTATCTGACCTACATCTGGGCAAAGCAGCACATTTCAGAAAGCATGGCATTGCTATCCCGACGGATACTGCCATAACGGACCTTACTCGATTAGAATCCCTAATAGCGTACTATCAAGCTAAGCAAGTCATCGTTGTCGGCGATCTAATTCATGCCGGCATCAATCAGGAAGTACTTTTACTGGAATCATTCAGACAACGCCACCCTGAGCTCCACCTTCATCTTGTCAAAGGCAATCACGACCGCCTATCGCAACAAATGGGCATTCGCTTCGGTATAGTGCATCACAAAGAAGCTTTCGAAATGCAACAGATCCAATTTAAACACCATCCCGCTGATGCAGCAGATTCCTCTTCATTTCGGATTAGTGGACATATCCATCCGGGTATCAGCCTGGTTATTCCACCGAAACGGAAGGTTCGCTTACCCTGTTTTCTGGTATCTACTCATCAGATTATCCTTCCCGCTTTTAGTACTTTTACGGGATTGGACAGCAAAGACCTGTCTTCCCTATATCAAAGTTATGCTATTTCGGACGATCATATCTTCCCGATCACAAGAAACTAATCCAAGCAGCAGTTTATATTACATCTTGAGCTCCCCGGGAGAGATTCCGTAATATTTTTTAAAAGCACTGCTAAAATTATTCTGGTGACCATAGCCCGTCAACAAGGCCACCTCATAGACAGTCATTTTATCTTCGAGCAGATAACTTTTGGCTTTTTCCATCCGCACCCGTGTAAGATAGTCGTGAATGGTCACTGAAAAATATTCCTTAAAGTCCTTACGCAATTTGCTTTCACTGGTCAACACCTCCGCGGCCAGTTCTTTTTGCGTCGGCGGATTGGCAATACGCTGTTCAAGAATCTGTCTTGCCATCTCCAACCTTTGCACATCCTCCTCATGAAAGAGCGAATCATTGCTTTCCGTTTTCTCATTGTATTGCTCAAACTGATACATCAGCAGCTCAACAACACGCGACTCGGTATGTAGTCGACGGATCTCCCCTTTCTTTTTAGATTCAATCAGCTCGGTTATGGTATGCTGCATCTCATAGGTCGCCATCAGATCTTCTTCTGAGAAGGAAACGTATTCGCCTTTTTCGATCTCATGCACAAATTGCTGATGCAATAACGAATCGCGTTTGATCAGGTTGAGGTAATACTCTTTGGAAATAACAGCTATAAAATACGTGTATTCAATACCGGGTTCCACTTCATGGATGGATTTGACCGAGGGAATGTAGCGTATATTATGCCGGCTCATGCCGTAAGGCAATTTGCTATCCGTCGGCTTAAAGAAAATAAACTGGCTGGTTATGGTCTCGCCCTCGATCTCCGTAAGAACCTGCACTGGCCGATCAAACTGCATTTTCGAATGCAAGATAAACAATCCTGAAGTCGATAGCTGAAAATTCTCCATATGGACCGGATCTTTGGATATGGATATCCTATTTTCGACCAAAGGTTTGTCGGGAACATAGCCATCCGGAATTTCTTCTTCAAAAAGCCAATCTGCCAACTCTACTATTTTACTTTTCACCAACATGATTACAAATCCTAAATAAGCCTGAAGCAGTTAAAATTAACGAAATAAGATGGTATTCTAAAATTATTTATAATCTTTCTAAATAACAGGATTAATCCAAGTCAATATCCATTTCCTCCAACTGAACATAAGGTTTCAATGTTCTTGGATTCATAATGACACTGGACTCGACCGAAAAGATCGTATAGATCTCCTTTTGGGCCAACACTTCCACTGGGGTACCATGAAAGAGCTTGCGGCCATTTTTGAGCATCAGAATTCGATCGGCATACATGGCAGCAAAATTGACGTCATGCACAATCAGCACCACCATAAATCCTTTTCGGGCAAGTGCCCGTGCAATGGCCAGTACTTTCTGCTGATAATGCAGATCCAATGCAGAAATAGGTTCGTCCAATAACAACAGTGCATCTGGATTATCCCATATCTGCGCCAGGATACGTGCCAGATGAACACGCTGCTGTTCACCGCCGGAAAGGCTCAAAAAATCCCGTTCAGCAAAGGCAGATACTCCACAAAGTTCCATGGTTTCGGCCACGATTTTATAGTCCTGTTGTTTGGGCGTATTCCTATAATGCGGATACCGACCCATCAGCACGATCTCTTCTACCTTAAAGCTCAATGTCATCTGCTGCTGTTGACTCAGTAAAGCCCTACATTTCGCCAAAGCCGCAGGTTCGTATGTCGATAGCGCCTTGCCATTGAGATGAACAGCACCCGAATCCGGCTTCTTTTCACCACAAAGCACCCCCATCAGCGTCGATTTACCAGCGCCATTGGCTCCGAGGATTGCCAGAATTTCACCTTTACGTACCTGAAAGGTAATATCCTTCAGGAGCTTTCGTCCGTTTACTTCGTAGTTGATCTTCTCTACACGTAGCATAATGCAATTATTTTTAAAGCCTCTGCCAAAAGACTATTTATCTTTGATTAAAATATACAAAAATACCGGTGTACCCAATAAAGCTGTAATGACGCCGATGGGCAATTCAATGGGTGCAACAGCAACCCGGGCAATCACATCTGCCAACGTCAGCACCAACGCCCCCAATAACAATGAACCAGGAAGTACAAATCGGTGATCCGCCCCGCCCATCAGACGAACGGTATGCGGAACAATCAATCCCACAAAACCAATGATCCCCGATACCGCAACGGATGCTCCCACAGCAAGTGTGGATAAAACAACCACCCAGCGTTTGACGCGATCGGTACGCATACCCAAAAGATCCGCCTGCAACTCCCCGAGGGAAAAGGCATTCAGCGACTTTCCAAAAAAAGGTAAGATCAGCACCGGGATTAAAATAAATGGCGCCAAAGCCCTTAAGTTATCACAAGTAGCCCCACCAAGACTACCCAGCATCCAAAAAGTAATGGTACGTAACTGTTGCTCTGTAGACATATAGGTCATCAAACCTGTCAGCGCACCCGCAAAGGCATTGATGGCAATACCTGCCAACAACATCGTCGTCACATTGGGGCGGCCATTTTTACTGGCAATACGGTAAACCAAAAAAGCGGTCAAACCAGCGCCCACAAAAGCGCCAAAAGCCAATATATAATAGCCAATCCAAGCAGCCAAAGAGGTAAAGAGAAAAGTCTCAAAGGCAATGATCAGTACCGCAAAAAGAGAAGCTCCAGATGAAATCCCGATCAATCCGGGCTCCGCTAAGGGGTTGCGGAATATACCCTGGATCGCAGCACCCGATATACCCAATGCTGCACCCACCAAAAGTCCGAGCAAAAGACGCGGCATACGAATCTCAAAAAGAACATCTTCGTGCATATTATGCACACCTCCCGCACTTCCGAAGTGCAATTTTTGCGTCAACATCCTTAAGATATCAGCGGGTGGAATATGATAGGCCCCCATCCCCAAGGCAACAATACTGACAACAACCAATACCAGGCCCAAAGTCAATAGGATAAATTTCTGTTTCTTTTGCACCGGCTTTATTTTGAATCCATCATTTCTCCAAATCCACGGTGCAATGCTAAGATTGCGTCTGGCAGCCGATTACTGAAATTGACCAGCAGCGAGGCATTCATCACCAAGATACGTTCGTTTTTACCTGCATTCGTGATACGCATCCCCGGCAATTTAAGGATAGCATCCTGCCCCCCAAGACTACTTGCGCCAAAATCAAATAGCAACACAATATCTGGATTGGCCTGCACCAGCGCTTCCGTTGTATAGGGTTTGAAATCCGAAAATTCCTGAACCGCGTTTTTACCACCAGCCAGATTAATCATCGCATCCAGACTACTGCCTTTACCCGCTACACTCATGGTACCCGTACCACGGGCATATAAAAACAATACTTTGGGTGCCGCTTTACCCTGATTTTCCTTTTTCACCAATTCCATGGTATGATCCAAGCTTACTTTCGTGCGGGAAACCAGATTTTTACCGGCAGCAGATTCACCGACGGCGTCTGCGACCTCCTGGATGTAACGAAGTGCACCCGGAACAGAATAGTTTGGTTTAATGGAGACAAATTTCACACCAGCCGCACGAATCTGCTGAATGACCGATTTGGATACATCGCCCTCATTCGCAATAACGATGCTTGGCTTAAAAGATAATAAACCTTCGGCCGATACCGAACGGTTCTTACTTACCCTCGGCAAGGCCGCCGCTGCTTTGGGCGATATACTTGTCACATCGGTAGCGATCATGCGCTCACCTATTCCCAGTCCATAGATCGTTTCGGTCAACGAACTGTTTAACGTAATGATTCTCTGCTGTGCCCTCGCCCATCCACCGATTTGCATCACAAAACACAGTATAATAACATAAAATCTACTCATTGTAATTCTTTATCTCCACTATGGCGATAGCTGATCACCAGGAATGGTTTTACCTCTCGCCGTTCAACTTGAGTACAAAACAAATCAATAATCAGTCTAAATACAAATTATATTATTTCTTTTAGAACAGCATACTTCAACATAAAAAGCCTGACAAACCATTAATAAACAGCAACATATAACTAAATCCAAACTACTTTTCAGTCCATAAAAAACGGATTAAATAGAATTTATGACATTTTGCATAGAGAAAAATCCAATAGGATTACCTTTTTTTGTAACATTATTTAGAATTATTAAAAATAAAAATAGTGTTTAAAAGCAGCTCACCTATTCGAACAAGCACCCTGATGGCCCTTTGCGCCTGCCAGATCTACACTGTGCAAGCACAGGAAAAATGGAAAATCTCCGGTGTATTGAAAAACGAATCCAATAAAGGCGTCGCCAATGCGACTATCTATCTTTATCCAGATAAATATGCTTTTAAAACAGATACTGCAGGGAGATTTCAATTCACCCAGCTCTATGCGGGGCGCTACGAATTAAAGGTACAGGCCATGGGTTATCAACAGTACCGCCAAGTTATCGATTTGGAAGACAAAAATCAGCAACTGACCATTGTTTTAAAAGCCGAAGACCGTCAGATGGATATTGTTGATGTGCAGGGGAAAGCCCAGGCTGTAGACAATCTCGTTAAGGCTGAAAATGCAGCCATGCCCGTTAAAGTTATTACCAAACGGGAGATCGAGCTTATGGGCAGCCGTCGTCTGGATGAAGTTTTAAAAGAACAGACGGGTATCGCCATTGTTAACGATATCGCCGGAGGCTCCAGAGCTGTCGGTGTGCAGATCCAGGGATTCAGCAGCAACTACGTGATGGTTCTGGTAGATGGGCAACCTATGCTGGGGCGCAACAGTGGCAACTTTGACCTGTCCCGTATTTCGGTGACCAATATTGAGCGTATCGAGATCATCAAGGGAGCTTCCTCCTGCTTATACGGCAGTGACGCATTAGGTGGTGCGATCAATATCATTACACGCCATGGTGCTATCACACCGCAGGCACAGGCTTCCCTCCTCTATGGCAGTCTCAATACCGTCGATGCCACTTTGGAAGCTGAGACACCTTTTGCTAATCAGCGCGGCAGCGCAGTGTTTTCGGGCAATTACTACCGCACAGATGGTTTTAATACCGACAAGCAATACCTGGATTCCAAGAGCAGCACTTTTCCGCCTTATACCAATTATAGTTTCCAGGGCCGACTGCGTTATCGGACAAGCAAAAATGGCACTTTGGGCGTGACAGGGCGTTATGCAGCCCGGGAATCTGAAATGATCAATGCCTGGTCCGAGTCGGCCACGCTACAGGATAAACAAAAAGATCAGGACATCAATCTCTCGGCAAGTTACGACCATAATTTTGCTTCTGGACTGCGTAGTATGACGCGTTACTATTTCTCGCGTTTCCACTCCCAGATTGCCGCACAATGGTTGCAACAAGGTATTGTTGCCAGCGCCGAGCAATTTGGTCAGAATGTACACCGCATTGAACAGCAGTTTGCGTATAGCCCTGCACAACAGGTTAAACTTACCGGCGGTATAGGCGGTAGCCTCGAACTCATGGACAACCAAGATTTGGATGCCAAGCGCTCTTTGAACAGCGCATTTGCCTATTTGCAGACCGAATGGAAACCTGTAGACCGCTTATTAACGACGCTAGGCTTACGCTACGATCAGACCAATGTCTACAATGGCCACTTGAGTCCAAGCTTGGGTCTACAATACCATGTCAGTCCCACACTACTCATCAAAGGCGGTGTTGGTGCAGGATTCAAAGCCCCCGACTATAAAATGCGCTATCAGGTCTTCTTCAATCCAGCAGCCAATTATCTTGTGGTCGGTTCGGAACGCGTAGCCGATGTAATTGCAGCCATGGATCAAGCCGGAGAACTCAGTTATAAAAACAGCTATATGCTCAATTTGGTGGCGGGCAACCTCAAAGCCGAAACCAGCATTTCGAAAAATCTTGGACTGACCTGGAACCCGACCAAGAGATTACAGGCCGATTTCTCTGTCTTCTACCATCGGATCAACAATCAGATCAACACAGTTAGTGTAGGTAACGGAACTAAAGTCGCACAGATCTATAGCTACCGCAACCTGCCCAAAGCCATGAATAAAGGTTTTGAAGTTTCATTGACCTATCAGGCAACCAAAGATCTGCAATTGTCGATGGGCTATCAATACCTGATTGCCAAGGACCTGAGTGTATTGGATAGTATTGTCAAGGGAAGTTATCCCTATAACCAGATCAACGATCCCGCTACAGGAGAATATCGCCAGAGTAAAAAATCGGATTATTGGGGTATTGAAGACCGTTCGAGACACATGTTCAATGCAAAAGCCCAATATGAATATAAACCCTGGGGCGTTAATGTCAATGCGCGGGTCAATTTCAGAAGTGCCACACCTTTTCAGGAATATAATGGCAACCAGTTTATCGACAAATATGACATTTTTATCCCCTATCACACACTCGTGAATATGACAGTAGAAAAGAGTCTGATGAACAGGAGATTGACCCTCCGCCTGATCGGTGACAATTTATTCAATTTTACAAGCCGTTATCTACTCGGGCAGCCTGGACGGGTTATTATGGGTGGTGTCAGCTACCGTTGGATAAAAGAATAATAAGCACTAATGAACAAGAATTTAGCACACCAAGTACAAGATAAAAGATGAGAACGATTCGCATGATTATAGGAGAATGTAGCATCTGGCTTTCCTTTCACAAGATTGGCCGTTGTATTTTTTCAGCACTATTGCTATTGACAGTCGTATCCTGCGGGAAAGACAAAGACTATACGATCGGATTAGAAGATGGCAAAAGTACCCTGATCAAAGATCTGGCGGGAGATACCGATGCAGCCATGGGCGAAGGTACTGAAGGAAAAGAGCAAAGACCATTTTTTATATTTCTTTTTCGTTTTAAAGACCAAAAGCAAATCTGGGTTAAAACCAAAGCCGATTCTGCGCAATGGCTTAAAACAAAAGATTGGGATATTGCCTTTACAGGTCCTTACAATTCGGAGATCTATGTGAACAATTCCCAGCATGAATACAATCCGGGTTATGGCGGCCAGGCAAATAATACCGCTGTTGTTTTACTGAGACAAGCCTATCAGAGTGTCACTGTAGCCCCTTCGGATGAAGAGTTTAATAAAAGTGAAGTAAACAAAATTGGCTGGGCAGCAACCGATGGTTCGGATGGATGGTTTCGCTATAGCTTAAGCACCCATATTATGCAGGCGCTTCCCAATCGTACCTATGTGATTCGCTTACCCGATGGCAAATATGCCAAGTTGCAACTGATCAATGCCTATAAGGGAAATCCAGCGGCGGTAACCAACCTCAATTGGCCTGCCCCGTATTATACATTTAAATATTATGTACAGCAGGATGGCAGCAAAGATTTAAATACAAACACATTATAATAAGGAAAATTACACAATTAAATTAAAGATGAATAGATTATTTACAACAGCAGCACTACTATGTGCATTGAGTTTAGGTTTTACTTCTTGTAGCAAGGATGATGATAAGGTGGAGCAAGTCGAGCCGGAATACCAAGCTAAGGTTATGGTCAAAGACGGTGAAACTGTTGATTTAACAAAGGTTTCCAAAACGATCAATACACAAGGAACAATCAAGCGTACAGGCAATACCTATTCACTTCGTAACTTTAAACAATTTACAATCGGTGAAGATGGAAAAGCAACAACAACTGCAGCGCAAACCTATTATTTTGATTTCAAAGAGAATGATGGACTACAAACGGCTGATGCTCCATTGACCCTTATAGCACAACAACGCGTCATGGATGTGATTGCAAACACTGCAAAATCATTTACACTATCCTATATAGATAAGGCTTATGAGACCGTCAATTCAGCTGATCAATTTGTAGCATTAACCGATAACAAAGCTGGTATTGCATTAACTCCTACTGCTATCGGATGGGCCGGTTACGATATGACGACACACCATGTCATCGCTATTAAAGACCGTACGTTTATTCTTTCAAAAGATGGAAAGCCATATTTTAAATTTAGAGTCAACAGCGTATATTCCAATGAAACACCAAATAAAGCAATGGCGTCAGATAATTATGTTTTCTACTCCATCGATTACCAAGAATTTAAATAATACCTACATGGCAGCTGGTTAAAATTCCAGCTGCTTTTGTTAACCAAAAATCAAAAACCGAAAAAAATATATTAAATACCAATTTTCATACACACTTTATCAGCAAAAGATTTTATCTTTACTATTATTTAGAATCAATTTAAATAAAAATAACATACTAATACCCCTACTGCATGTATAGAAAAGGGACAAGTTATCAACTAACAAAAAAAACGAGTAACAATGACAATAAAGAAACGCAGTAAACTATTAAAATTCATACCGGTATTGGCATTTTTAATTGTGTTGGGGTCTTGCAGCAAAAGCGAGCCCACAGTAGTAGAGCCTGAACCAGATCCTGTTGCACCAGAAGCTATGTTCAACCGCTTGATTACGGTTAAGAATTTTGGCGAAGATTTACCCGCGGGTAGTGCACCAACCACAGCGCAATCACCAATATATTATAGTTTGGAACAGAACAAAGCTGTGACACCGGATTATAAACTAACCGCACGATGGGACATCTCTTGCTCAGAAATATACCGCAGTTTTATCAATTGCAACAACACAGCAAACGGATTTGGTAAAGGAGGCCCAGGCAAAGGCGGTATCTTAATTGTCAAGAAAAAATTTGAAGATGTAATCGATATCCCTTCAGACGCCGAGTTTCGCAAAGGTGAAAAAGCCTATGGTACAGATGACTCAGGAGCGTTTGGTGAAGGCCTAGGTTGGTATTTATATGATTTTGATGGCGTAATCAAAGGTGGTGGAGCGGAAAACAAAAAACACGTTTGCTATCCCATCGAAAGTAATACATTGATCGTCCGTACAGCCCAGGGGAACTACGCCAAGATCAAGATACAAAGTATCTACAAAGACCTCTTGGACCCAAAAGATTGGTTTAAAGATTCACCAACACCATTCTTTACATTCCAATATGTACTTGCCAAAGCTGGTAGTAGCAAATTTGTGATTGCTAACTAAATACGATAAGCTACGCATTCTGATTTAGACACTAAACTAACATGAAAAGATTATACAGCATTTTAAGCTTCCTTTTTTTAGGATTGCTGCTAACCCGCTGCACCAAAACGGAAGAATTAGCCTTACTTCCTGCAGATAAGATTCTCGAATACAAGGTCACCAATCTCCCCAATGATGAGGTTATCTATGGCGCTATAGACAATGAAAAAAATACCGTTACGGTATATCTTCCCTATTATTATGGGTTGCTCGTCATCGACCCGACTATTAAAGTTGCTAACGGAGCCAGTTTAGCAGAAGAAATTTTGCCTGTTAAAACAGATGAAAAGAACCAGACGTATACCGTAAAGTCCGCTACAGGTACCACAAGAACCTATAGCTTAAAGATTGAGCTACAAAGTACGCCATCTTTTGAAGCTCAGTTTTATACAACTTCGTCTTTTATACTTACAAAAGGACCTGGAGGTGCTTTTCCAGCCATTAATGGAACCTTTATGCATACCAATCCCTCATTGGTAAGTATTGCATTAATTAACCAAGAAACTAAAGTGCGCTATCAGATGTCAACGCCCAATAGCTTAAAAGTATCGAGTGGTGTTTATCAATTAACCTACACGGGAACCGAGCGGGAAAACCGCATTCCATCCGATATTTTGGCAGGCACCTACGATGTTGAGGTAACCAATCTAAATCATACTGTTACATTGGCAAATCCGCTCAAGATTACATATCGCCAACCCGATGTATATATTAGCTTATTGGGACTAAATTTGGCAAAAAATAAAGACTGGACCATTTTAGCCAACTTAGATAAAGTGATTTTAGATCCGACAGCCGTTATCATGACACTCAATGGCAAAGATTATCCATTGATTATCAAGTCGCACACGAGAACTGAAATGACAGTTTCATTACCTGCAGATCTTCCGACAGGAACATTTGAAAACGTACAGGTTAAGTTCCAATTTAAAGACTGGGCCGATGTGGTAAAGACAGAGCAAAATCCTAGTACAATAACGGAATCATAAAGAAGCATCCACAGCATGCCAAGGTGGCATCAAAATTAAATAAATTAAAATAACATGAACTTAAACATCAAAACTATCTTAAAATCTGCTATGGCCGTGACTGTGCTATCGGCAGCAGTATGGGCAGCAGCCCCAACAACAGAATCAGCAACAGCTCCCTTAGCTTTAAACCAAGCAAAAGCAAACAGCAACTACACTGTAGTAGGCCAATGGTGGAGCCCTTCGGCAGCGGCAACTTGGCCTGCAGTCTATGTAGACCTTGCTACAGGTGGACAAAGCTTGAGTATCTCTGGTCAGGTTGCATTTTTTAGTCATGTAAATGGTTCCATCAAGGCTATTGGATCTTATTCGATCAGAACGGTAGCAAAAGACATCTCTTCTGTTACGGCTTCGGATTGGGCGACTGCGACAGCAGTATCATCTCAAGGTAATGGTGAATGGTATGCCTACGATCCAGTTAGTCATGGTAACGAAGCTATCGAACCTTTGACTGTATTAGTGGGAAATTCTACTGGAGTTTTATATGCTGTCAAGTTAATTAATTTTACAAATGTTGGTCAACAAGTAGTGGCAGGTCAGTTACAAGTAAAAGCAGATACCAATATCGAAGTTAAGGCATTATAGTCTTTCCTATTTAATGAATAAAAGATTCCGCAACCTGGTGGATGGGTTGCGGATCTTTTTAGCCTAATCATCATCCGCATAACGATTTTTTTAACCAAAAAAATTATGCAACACTCATTTTTGAAAGAACAAATACATATCCTTCAATTCCTAGCTATTTCTATGCTAGCACTAACATGCTGGTCCTGTAAAACCGAATACCCCAGCCTACCCTACAACGACATCGAATCCTTTAGCATTCAGGATGCTGATGGCAAAACCTTGTCAGCCAGCATTGTGAATGACCAGATTATCCTATATTGGCCACCCTTGGTGGAGCAACCCGAAAGCATTACACCTACGATTAAAATTTCGGAATTAGCTTCGATTACGCCTGCATCTGGTACCGCTATACAATTGCAATCTGAAAAACCAATTACCTATACCGTACGGGCACAAGATGGTTCCAGCAAAAATTATACATTGGTATTCCAGTACAACCAGCCGCTGGTACAGGCAGAAATGAATCTGCTCGAAGGCAAATATTACCTTAGTTACCCAAAAAATGAGGATTTGGTAGTACGAGGAGAAAATATTTTGCCAGACGAGGCGCAAACCAAGGGCTATCTGGTCGATAAAGATGGAAAAGAGACCTTACTTTCTTTTTCTCAACCTCCAACATCTTTTATTGCACAATTCAACACTCCAGAAGATCTCAAACCAGGCAAATACCGCATCAAACTGATCTCCGGACGTTACACGAAACTCACCGATGCTTTTGAGGTATTCTTACCAACATTATACAATGTCATAAAATGGCAGGATTATACTGGCAAAAAGGGCGGCGACCTGGTGCTGAACATAAACAGTAAAGAGGCTTATGAACTTTATTTCAAGGCAGATTTTGACCATTTTATAGCGATTGATAACCTCAATAACGAATATGCTATCAACAATGTAGTCTTTGATGTTGCAACGATGACGATAAAGCTATCCATTCCCGTATCTGTACAGGGAAACGCAATTAAATCCTTGAAGATGATGGATAAAAACGGGAACTTATTATCAGAAGGTGATTTTAACATCTCTTTAAATTAATTAACACCGTGCCTAAGATATTTTTGACCGCATATTTTCGCTATCGTACAAAACCTTTAATCACAGCATGTTTCGCGGCACTGGCAGTATGCAGTTGCAACAAGAGCGCTTCTGTTCCAGAAGAGCCTACAGCTCCTACTTTCCCAGAAGAAACCTTACGCCAACAATATAGTAAATCGGTAACGCAATGGCCAGCTGCCACTTGGTACAACACTATCAAGGTACGTGAACTGGCCGCTTTACCCGAAAACCCATCGAAAGATAAGGCCGAGCTAATAGCACTTGGCAAAGCCTTATTTTTCGACCCCCGCACCGGTAATGGCATGAAGACTTGCGCTTCATGTCATCATCCGGATACCTACTGGATCGATCAAAAAACAACGGCAGATGGGATCGCACTGCATCACCGCAATACACCTTCCCTAGAAAATGTCTGGTACCTGGAAGGCAAACTCTTCCACGACGGCCGCGCAATGACTTATCGAGAGCAGATTGCCGAAGCCATCAACTCCCCCATCGAAATGGGCGGAAATACGACTGCTTTACCCGCTAAGCTGCAAGCTATACCAGGCTATCTTCGTTTATATGAGGCGGCTTACTCGAGCCAGACGATGAGCGTCGAAGGATTGCTAGATGCCATAGCAGCGTATTCAAGATCAATTAGCAGTGGTGAAACCGTCTTTGACCGTTTTATCAAAGGAGATTACCAGGCATTAAACGATGCACAGCTCGAAGGTCTCCATCTGTTTCGCACAAAAGGGAAATGCATCAACTGCCATAATGGTGCCTTCTTTACAGATCTCGATTTTCATAACCTGGGTTATGCTGTTACCAGCAAAGGTGCCTTGGACAATGGTCGCTTTGAGGCAACAGGACTGGAAACAGACAAAGGTAAATTTCGCACGCCGGGTCTGCGCAATGTGATCCATACTGCACCCTACCTGCACAATGGTAGTATTTCGAGCTTAAGTGAACTGATCAATCTGCTGAGTCAGGGCATGCCCCAAAAGACAGGACAACAGATCAATGGGACTTTATCGCCACATATTCAAAATGTACGATTGAGCAGTAAAGAACAGGAAAATATCTTGGCTTTTTTGGAGAGTTTATCCAGTGTGCCAAGCAAAACAGAGCGACCTGTATTACCCTAAAATAAAAAATCCCAAAGGGGATACCTTTGGGACATTTTGAGTACTCCACAGTAGAGGAGGCATCAAAAATTAAATAAATTGGCACAAAATTAGGCTTTTATATGAAATAAAAAAGTAAAAAAGTATTAAATTTCAGATAATTACCCATTTTGTAGCGAAGCTACTACAGACATAAGGAAAAAAATGCGCATCAAATCATGAGTCGAATCCGCCCAATAGTTGGTCTATTAGTTACAATAACTGCTATAACAGCTTGTCAGAACGGCAGTAAAACAACAACGCTGCCCGATGAATTTATTAGTCCAAAAACAGGAACAAAAAAAGAATTGACGCTCGACTCAATCTACCTATACGCCAAACAGCTATACCGCTGGCAGGAAGCTCTCCCTTCATATACTACTTTTGATCCGCGGACGAAATATGCACAGATAGACCCCGAACAAACGGCTTATGAGCGAGCACTTTTTGCCCTCAGCCAATACGCTTTGCACAAGAAAGATAGACCTTACGAATTGTCGACCATCCCCAATAAACCCAAATATTCATATTTGGAGCGTCGTCGTAACGACAAGAAAAGTAGTGGTCACATAGCCAGCATAGAAACACCCTACAGGTATGCTACACACCTGTCCTACTGGTCTGCGGGAAACAAACGGATTGCTTATGTTTACATCCCCTCTTTTCCCCAGCTCCAGACAGTGAAGGCCGAATTGGATCAACTTGCGGCCGAACTCGCACAGCAGCAAGTTACTCACTTAATCCTCGATCTACGACATAACGGTGGCGGTTATGTGGAAACGGCAGAATATTTAGCCAACCTCATTAGCCCAGCCAAACTGGATAAAAAAGTAATGTTCACCGAACAATTTCATCCGAATGTACAGCAAGGCAAAACAAAACTACTCCTCAACCAACCCTATCTGGATGCCAATGGCAACGTGGTCCAATACAAAGGACGGCCTGCTACCCTTGCCGATGTGGACTATAGTGAAAAGGCCAATACGCATTACTTTGTCAAAAAGGGCAATTTCAATTCTTTACAGCAGCTGTCATGCATTGTATCAGAACGCACGGCTTCGGCAAGTGAATTACTGATCAGCAGCTTCAAACCTTATATTCCGATCCGCCTTATTGGTCAGCAGACGTTTGGTAAACCCGTCGGCTTTTTTTCCATACGCGTAGGAGCTTTCGATATTTACCTAGCCTCATTCCTCATCCGGAATGCTGATGGATGGTCGGATTATTTTGATGGCATACCTGTAGACCTGCCTTTAGCTCCAGTCGAAAGCTCCCGCCATCCCGGAGATCCAAAGGAAGCCTGGCTTGCAGCAGCATTAAAAGATATTGTAGGAAACCTACGGATCAAAGCAGTTTCATCCACGACTTATTTTCCGACGCCGGTAGACGAAAATTTGCTACTGAAAACAAACTTTAGGTTAAAGTGAGCAACTTATTGAAGCTGGATTTTGTTATACTCCTATTTAAATTTAAACCACTTTTCATAGATGATAAAGCAGAAAACAGCATACATTTGTAGGAATAAATACGAATCTTTGTATAGAATCGTTATAAATAAAAACAAGAACATGTTAAGTCAACATATCAAAGAGCAAACGCACGCAGCTCACCAAAACGTAGAAGGAACGATCGTGCGCCAATTGAAAAATATTCGTTCAGAAGCAGATTACGCAGAAGTATTGAAAGGCTTCTATGCTTATTTCCGTGCTGTAGAAGATCGCATCGCTCCTTTTGTAACCGCAGAAGTATTGCCAGATTTGGCCGAACGCCGTAATTCATCGTACATTAAAAGCGACATCGAAGCTTTGGGTGGTAACGTAGACAACCTTCCAGAAGCAAACGCTCCAGCGGTAGCCAATGTACAGGAAGCACTTGCATCATTATATGTTTTGGAAGGTTCAATCATGGGCGGCCCATATATCGTGCAGATGCTCAATAAATATGGCGTTACCAAAGGAACTTCTTTCTTCGAAGGTTATGGCGAAAATAGCCGTGACATGTGGGCTGGTTTTACAACAGTATTGAACAAATATTCCGAAGATCCGGCAACTTATGATCGCGCAGTAGAGATTGCAAACCAAACTTTTTATAACTTTGGCGAAGTATTCACTCCTATTGCCAGTGCGAACTAAAATTGGAGTGTTCGTGTTTAATCCCATAAATGGAGCAAAAAGACAATAAATCTAAATGGCTTAAGCGTGCCGGAATTGGAGCATTTCTCTTCTTTCTGGTTAAAGGACTTGTATGGCTCGCTGTATTCTTTTTCGCAGCGAAGTCCTGCAGCATATCTATTTAACACAAAAAAAGAAGCATTCCTCTATCGCACAAAAAGTGCATCAGATGAGTGCATCTTTTTTAGCCCAGGCTAGCCTGTGTTTTTTTACCTCGAGCGCCAATGTCTTCGGGTTGTGTTCGTATTGTGTTCGGACCACCTTCGGAGCTCAACAATCTGGTGATCATTATTGACTAAATTCCGACCAGGTAATTCCTGTTCAGGGTCTGGACGATATCTGTTCAGCACCTGTACAATATCTGTATCGCATCCGAACAAGGTATGAAGCAAGTACGAATCTGCTCCATACCGCCTGCCCTCTTACCTTATACTTTTGTAACCACTGTCCGATACAGCTCCATCCCCTCATGGCTGATAACCTGGCAAGCTATTTCTTCGCTACTGATCGAGAAAGAGAAAAACCCGTATTGATCTTTCGCAAAACGACTATACGGCACATCGTTTTTTACAGGCGTTACCTCTGATCCTGCCCCAGAGATAAATTGATGAAACTTCTTACCCTCTACTTTTAAGTGCTGCAGCGAATGTTCATGTCCTGAAAGGTAGATATCTACTCGCCGTTTTTCAAAGATAGACTCCAAGACTTTTCGAACCGCCAGGGTGTCGTAATTCGTCGTACGCGGCCCCGCCGTATACAGGGGATGATGACCGACGACAATTTTCCAATGGGCATCCGAGTTTTCCAGTAGCTGATCTAGCCAGGCCAGCTGTTTCTCGGGTTGCTGTCCCGCAACATTTGGCCCATACTCGCTGTTACTGTAAAATTCAGGAATCATCGGATTAGTATCGATAAAGGCCATCAGTACTTTTTTTCCATCCTTAAGCGCAAATGTCTTACTGTAATAACGCGCCGGCATCTTCCAACGTCTGCTGATCGTACTATAACGTACCTGTGCATCGGGATCTGATTTATAATCGTGGTTTCCCAAAATGGGATACCAGTCCCATTGCAGCGAAAATGCGGTATAGATATTTTCAAACGAATAATGCCACAAGGGATCATGTTCACTGACCACTCCGGAAGGATAAAAATTATCACCGGTAGAAATGATAAAGTCATTGGGATGGTGATCTGCCCATTGGCCCATCTGCCGCGCTACAGCCAACTGATGGTCGGCACCATTACGTCCCCAGTCGCCTACAGCCATAAAATGGAGATCATAGGCATCTCTGGGTTTCAAAAGCTGTTGTATATCTTCGCTTTCAAGTTGCGTAGGTTTTGTCAGACCGAAACTACTGAGCGTAATTCCGCCCAGGCCGGCTGTAATCGCCGTGCCCAGGGAATTTTTCATAAAAGTTCTGCGTTTCATCAATAGATTTTAATAACCCGGATTCTGTTGCCAGTGGGTGTTTACATTTAATACAGTTGTTGGTACAGGGAAAATACGACGAAACTTCTCGCTCATGCCGGCAGGATACAGCGATCGGAATCCCCAGTTATCTTCAAATTTTCCGTAACGGATCAGGTCATTTCTACGCCAGGATTCATCAGCAAACTCACGTGCCCGCTCATCCAACACATCCTGCAGACTTGGGGCAGCCGTGAGCACAGGTGCATTAACATAGGCTCGGATCTGATTAACCAAAGATTGTGCGGTCTGACCATTGGTCGCGGTAGCACCACGGAGTATAGCCTCCGCTTTCATCAATAGGATATCGGCATAGCGAAATACAGGTACATCATTACTCTGATTACGCTGATTGGCTGATGTAACGGCTACGTCCATATAAAACTTAATGGATCTGAACCCCATCGAGCGCCCCTTTTGGTCGTTACCCACATTCAGCGTAGCCGCACCATCCGAACGCAACGTAATTTCTTTCCTGGTCTCCAGTTGCCAATCAAACTGCGCATCTGCATCCGCAGCATTATAATCCTGATCTATGCCGCGTTTGGAAGTTCTGATCAGAAAAGGTCGAGTCTTATCTTCTGTATAATTTGACCAATAATATTGCTTACCGCCGATGTATGAAGCATTCCTTTCGTCGCCTGCCAGATTAAATTTCTCCAAATAGCTCGGTAATACACGAAAAGTTCCCCCAACACTTTGAGGCAATGTGGCAAACTGATTTTGGGCACTTCGATGTATCCAAAAGCGCGAATAAGTCATACCCTGCTGTTTTTCACGATCATAGGGTATGGCAAATATAAAATCCTTTACCTGATAACCATTATCGGGGCGAAACTTGGCCATAAACTTGTGGCTTGTAAGATTAAACTGTCCTGAGGAAATAATCTGGTCGCACATCGCAACCACATCATTTAATTTTTCATTTTGTATACTTGGATTGTAATTGGCTACGTCCGTAGCCGTATAAACAGCCCAGTTGAGATACAACTTAGCCAGCAATGCTTCGGCCATATATTTCGTTGCTTTTCCATAGGTTGCTATAGAAACTGTAGTAGGTAGCAAATCCTTCACCGCAAGCAATTCGGACTCAATAAAACGGCAAATTTCAGCACGGCTTGAACGTGCAGGTACAGCATCAACAGGTCCTGTGATCAACGGGGCACCGCCAAAATTATCCATCAGTATAAAATAGTAATAAGCACGGATTGCGCGGGCAGGTGCAGTCAGCTTTTCTTTATCTTCCCCAAATAATGCAATGGCATTATTGGCTAAGGTGATTCCAGTGGAAGCATCGTTCCAGATACTTGGTAAGAGGCCATTGTCTGCATTCCAATTGTGCAGATGAAATTCGCGGTATCGACCGCCATCAAACCAGTCTGTCCCCATGGAAACACTCACTGCCTCATCTGCCGAGAGTGTTTGTACCATCCAATGATCGCGCCCCATTGCGCCACGATAGGCGGCATACACATCAGCAAGAATTGCCTCGGCTGCACGTTCCGAATCCGGAAATTCCGTAAGTTGTGATTTTATATCAACATCCAGATCGGTACAAGATCCCAGCGAAAAACTCAATGCCGATAAAGTAAATAAGCGAATAAATAGTGTTGGTTTCATATAAATTATTTCTTGTTCTATAGGCCATGTGGCATACTCCATTTATGTCAACAGGATTGTTTCGATAAGAAGTTTTCCATCCCACAGCGCCGTCTTATAAATTAAAATTAAGGCCAAACATAAACGTACGTGTACGTGGGTAGGTCTGGCGGTTATCGATCCCCGGTGTCAAGCCTCCCAAGCCCACCTCGGGATCAATGCCTTTATACTTCGTCAGCATAAACACGTTATTCATCGTTGCATATACCCTTAGGTTTTTAATCGGTATATTTTTCATCGGTATCGTATAGGCCAACGTAACATAAGCCAGGCGCAGGTAGCTTCCATTTTCCAGGTAACGATCCGATAGGTAATGTGCATTGATATCCGTCATGCGTTCGGTTTCCACGACGCTGGCAAGCACGTTTTTCTGCCCTGCATTACCGACAACGTTGGAATGACGCGCCCGGGTAGCGTTCATAATTTTCTGTCCAAAAGCACCTTGAAACATTCCGTTTAACGAAAAATTCTTATACGAAAAACTATTGTTCCAACCCAGTGTCAACTTGGGCTGTGGACTTCCCGTCACAGCCTGATCTTTCTTCTGTGGCGTTGTGGTTGTTTCGCCTGTACGCTCACCCGTTTTCTCATCTCGGGTATAGAATACCGACACACCTTCATCGTTGTAGCCTGCCCATTCCCAGGTATAGAACTGACCGATAGGCGCGCCAGGTGTTAGTCGTTGTTGAAAAATATTGGTCTGGCCAGCTCCCCCAAGATCCGACAATTCGATATAATCCTGCGTAAACTGCTCGTTAGCAATGCTCACCACCTTATTGGTATTGTGCGATAGCACCAGTCCGGTATTCCATTTGAAATCTTCTTTATCAATGGCCTTTGCATTTAGACTCAGTTCGATCCCCTTGTTCTCAATTTCACCGACATTGGCCGTCAGCGTTGGGTAAATATATTTCGATTTGCTTACCTGATAATCATAAATCAGGTCGCTTGTTTTCTTTTTATAGACCTCCAACGATCCTGTCAGGCGATTTTTCAAAAATCCGAAATCCAAGCCTAGATTAATCATGCTGGTGGTTTCCCATTTGAGGTTCGGGTTACTATTGCGAAGCACCATCAAAGTGCGCAATGGGCTTACCTGACCATCGGCACTGACATAATCGAAAAACTTGGATGAGGCACCGCGAACAGACTGCGCAGTAAAAGCATCAAAACCCAGCGAGTTGCCGCTCACACCATAACCTGCACGTAACTTCAAATCATCAAAAATTCCGCTTTCACGGATGAACGATTCCTCCGACAGGCGCCAAGCTGCAGAAACCGATGGAAAGGTCGCCCAACGATTGTTCGACCCAAAAGCCGAAGATCCATCACGTCTTACCGTCGCCTGTAGGAGATACTTGCTATTATAGGCATAATTCACACGGCCATAAACAGATATCATACGCAAGGTGGAAAGATAATAGTTCCCAAAGCCCAACAAATCAACGACATTCGCCATCCCAGGGTTATAGTAACTTAAATCATCGTTATAATAATCGGAAGTCGTCAATTGAAAGCCATCGTTATTGTTGTTCTCCTCCCATGAATAACCGGCCAGTGCAGCTACTTTGTGCTTTCCGGCAAATGTCTTTTCATAGCTCAGGTTCATTTCCATCACTTTGCGTTCATCTTCTACTGCGGCACGGATAGATTTGCCATTTTGGCCACGTGCAGCCATCGAAGACATCGCGTAGTATTGCGCGTTATTGAACTGCCTATTTTGCAACGAAAGGTCAATATTATAGGTCAGCCCCGGCAAGATCTCATAGCCCAGTTTGGCATGTGCCTGAAGAACCTTCGTTTTAGAAAAATTTGTATTCTCCTCAATTAAGGAAAGTGGATTGGCATATTGCGAACGGTCGGGTTTTTCAAACCATGAGCCATCGGCATTTCGGATCGGCGATACAGGCAGATAATAGTACATTGCATCATATACGCTGAGTCCTTGATCCAAAGCGAGCACATCATTCTGCTTGGTGATACTTGCGTTGATATTGAAAGATGCTGTCAACCGGTCATTAAGTGCCTTGGTCTGCAAAAATGCGCGAGCAATCTGACGCCCCATATCTGTACCTTTGATAACCCCATTGTTTTTGATGGTATTGAGACTAATGCTATACTGTGTTTTTTCTGCACCGCCAAGAATGGATATATTATGGTTGTTCGATACCCCTGTCCGCTCCACCGTTCTTTGCCAATCGGTATCTGCCCCCAGGTCGTCAGTTGGTTCCATCGAAAATCCATTGTCACTAACATAGGACCTATATTGCGCTGCATTCATCATCTCATAATGCTTAGCCACCTTATCGATCGCCAGATAACCGTTGTAATTGATGTTGGTCTGCCCTGATTTCCCACGCTTAGTTGTGACAATAATCACCCCATTGGCCGCTTTTGAGCCGTAAATTGCGGTCGCTGAGGCATCACGCAGTACGTCAATCGAGGCAATATCATCTGGCGCCACCAAGGCCAGGGATGCGCCCGGGACGCCGTCGATCACATAGTAGGGCTCCATCGCTTCACCACTACGCAAAGTTGAAGCTCCCCGAAGACTAACGGAAGGTGTAGCATTGGGATTGCTGTTATTGCTCGAAATTGTCAGGCCGGCAACTTTCCCCTGCAGCATCTGTGCTGGCGAAGTAAATACGCCAACGTTAGCATCTTCGGCTTTAATAGTGCTGATGGAACTCGTCAGATCCTTTCTGGATACACGGCCATAACCAATAACGACCTCATCCAGTTTAACTGCACTCTGCTGAAGCTTCACACTCAACGACAAAGGCTTTCTTGCTTCGACGACATAACCCGATAAGGTATCGGACTGAAATCCTACAGCCGAAAACACAAATTGATAGCCTGCATGTTCTACTAAACTCTGAAAATGGAATAGTCCCTGGCTATTCGTACTGGTCGTCACAGTTGGACCTCCATTGACCTGAATTGCCTTAACGCTGACACCAGGGAGAAACTCGCCCTTTTCATTTTGTACAGCTCCCTTCACTTGTTGCTGCTGCGCATGTACGTTGGTAAGTCCAGCGGAAAGCAACGCAAAAATAAGCAGGTTCTTTTTTTGTGGATTTTTCTTGTTGAGCATATCTGTTAGTTGTTTAGATGTTCGGTAATTGTATTTTCCTGTTTGTAAAGCGTATAGCTGCCATCGGCATTGGCGACAAAGCGCAATTCATTGATCAGGCAGATTGTAGTCAAGATATCTTTCAATGAATCGTGATGCACATCGATCTCACCTGTATAATGAATAGCAGCAATTCCCTTGTCACCCAAATGGATCTGTTTTTTAAATGCTGTTTCCAACGCCTGTAGCACAGCTGGCATTGGTGTATTTTTCAGCTTTAACAGTGCTGGGGCCGATAGACCTGGCATGCTCAAGGTCTTTTCTTTATTGACAACATCAATTGTTGTTGCCCCTCGTGCATCAACTGTCAGTTTTTGACCTGGGTCAGCTAAAAAGACCTGTTTGAAACCGTTTGTTAGCGAGGATACAAGCACCTTACCGGTATGTAATGCCACAGACACGGCTTTATGCTTCAATTTGGTATTAATCGTAAAGGATGTACCAAGCGCTGTTGTTTTGGTTCCGCTGGCAAGCACTGAAAATGGACGCTTCGGGTCCGAAGCGACATCAAAGTAAGCTTTCCCCGTAAGTTCTATATCACGGGCATTGTCAACAAAATTTTTCACATAGCGAATATGACTTTGAGCGAACAAGCGTACATGTGATCCATCGGGTAGATCCAGGATTATACTGCGGGGATTTTTATTTTCTATTGAGGTCCAGACGGTATCTTTATGTTCGATAACAGGCTTAGCTGCGGACCGCAGAGCATTCGGCTGTACAACCGAATCTTTCGTCCACCAGGTAATAAAATGAAAGGAAAAGAAAAGGAGAACTGCAGCTGCGGCACTGTAACGCAGTAATTTTACCAACCGATACCGACGTAATTCCTTGCGATCCTGCGCTTTTTCCTGATTTTGAATGGCAGTATGGATAAACGTTTTCATCGTTTCCGTAGGCACAGGCTCCTCCATTGCCGTACCATCAAATTTTCCCCAGTCTTCGTCCTTGAAAAGTTCGTCCACGAGGAAGGGCATTTTCCAGATCTTCTTTTTGATCTGATGCTGCTTTTTATCATGCTTCATACTCCTATTACGCAGGCCAGCACGACATCCCTTAGTTCTTAACAATTATTTAATAAGGGGCGTCAATCCTTAACATAAAGGACTTATAGCATGATTGAATAAAGATGTTGTTTGAGCTGTAGAAGTGCTTTACTGATATGCTGTTCTACGGTTTTTGTCGAAATGGAAAAATGAGCAGCAATCTCTTTATGGGAAAGACCTTCTTTACGGCTCAGTTCAAAGACCTTCCGACGCATCGTCGGCATATTTTGGATATCTTTTTCCATCATACGCAAGAGGTCTTTATTTTCAATTGCCTTGATCAGACTATCGGTAAAAGGTGTCGCCGCTGTCTGCCCCTCATATTTGAAACGTGTCGCCTCCTTGCGCAGCAGATCGATCATGACTTGCCGCGCCATACCAAAAAGCTGCAACAGAATACTGAGCTGCTCGTCGAGCTTCTCTCTTTGGTTCCAGAGTTTGATAAAGGTCAGCTGCGTTACCTCCTCAGCAATATAATCCGATTGCGTACGCTTGAGTACGAAACCGTAAATCTGTCGATGGTACTTTTCGTATACGAGATTGAAGCTTTTCTGACTGGAAGATTTGATAGGCTGAATGTGTTTCATTGCGCTGTCAAAAATAAAAGCACAAGGTTTCCTCAGTATTAAGTTAAGATCAATATTAAATTAAACAAATTGAATATATAACCTCTTCAAATAGCAGAATTCATTCCTTATTGTACAAATTTTATTATAAAACAAGCAGAAATCTCCCTATAATTGCAGTCGGGAATATTTCATTTCGTAGTGAAATCCCCATTCAGACATGACAATTAACAGTAAAAACGTTACGTTATCACCAACATGTCCTATCAATAATTATATGAACTAACGATACGATGAAAAGAAAACTCCTTTTTATTCTAATATGCTTTGGCTTAATGGCCAGCCGAGCCATGTGTCAAGAAAAAGACGTCGATTTTAGCAAAGCCTATATTGCCCAAAACGATGGCAAGACAACTGTTGAAATCAATGAGGCGCAGGAACTCATCTATATTATCTTTGCGATAACCGACTTTGGTAAGGAAAACCCAAACATGACCAAGCAGAATACAGCGTATTTTGAGGAGGTCAAAACGCATTTTACCCCATTTTCCAATTTGCCTATCGTAAAGAAATTTGATCAGAAGCTGCGAGAGAATCTAACCAACTATTTCCTCTTAGCGGCCAATGTATATGGCTTTAAATTTAAAAACGATCAATTAGTACCTACCAACATCTATATTTTTCCAGCGAGAGGAGTGGGAAATTATCAGGTCAAATCAAATCCTATCCCCGGCTACAAAAACGACCTGGAAGAATTTGCCAGACAGAGTGGATACCGGGCATTCTACAAAGCGCATCAAGCCTATTACGACAGCCTTCGTACAGCATATCAGGAGTATGCTTCCATTGCCGAGCAGAAAGAATGGTTAGAACATAAATTCGATTATACAATCAATAGCTACCGTGTATTGACCTCCCCCCTGATTGCCGGAATGAATGCGACCCACACCTTCAAGTACAAAGGTTTCAAAGAAATTTTGCTTTTTTTACCAACCCTTCGCGAAGATGAATCCTGGAGCCCCAAATTCAAAAAAGCCTTCAATACACGCATCATTTTCACAGAGATAGACCACAACTACGTAGGTCCATTGAGCGAAAAAAACAAAAAACAGATTGATGCAATTTTCAATAACAGGGAAGTATGGGTAGATTCAGCGAACAAAAGTACGGTTCATTATCCGACTCCGGTAAAAGTATTCGATGAATATTTAACCTGGGGACTTTTCATTTTATATTGTTACGACAAGTTTGGAGAAGATCACGATCTTTTTGGACAGATAGTTGAAAACGTCAACGATATGATGGTCAATAAGAAAGGTTTTCCCAAAGCAGATGAATTTAACGCCGAATTGTTTCGCCTTTATAAGGACAACAACCCGAAAGATATTCAGGGCTTATACAAACCACTGCTGGACTGGTGCGAGAAAGAAAATTAACGCTATCCCAATAATATTTAGTAAATTAAAGCTGAGAAGGAAATAGGCCGCCAAAAATGTGAATGTATACGACCATAAGGATTCAGCATAGCATAAGGGGATGATCGTCGAAATATATTTAAACACAATACGCACGGAGAAACAATGATGAATATTAGAATTATCGGTTCTGGCAGTTATATTCCACCCCATAAAATAACCAATGCAGATTTTGCCGATCATCTTTTTTTGGATGAAAATGGCCAGCCATTTAAACAACCGGCTTCTGTCATAGAAAAATTTAAAGCAATCACCGGCATTGAGGAACGTCGCTACGCCGACGCTGACCAGGTGGCTTCAGACCTTGCTTTTCGAGCTGGTCAACTTGCCATTGAAAACGCAGGCATAGCTGCCGAAACCTTGGACTATATTATTGTTGCGCATAATTATGGCGATGTGCCATCCGGCAAAATCCAATCGGATACTGTACCAAGTTTAGCGAGCAGAGTGAAGAAAAAGTTAGGGATCAGCAATCCCAAATGTGTGGCTTATGATTTACTATTTGGCTGTCCCGGCTGGAACGAAGGCGTATTGCATGCCAACGCTTTCATTAAATCGGGTATGGCAAAGCGCTGTATGGTCATTGGCGCAGAAACGCTTTCCCGTGTGATAGATCCTTTTGACCGGGATTCGATGATTTATGCGGATGGCGCCGGCGCTGTCGTCGTCGAAGGCAGCACCACAGAACAAGGGCTCCTATCCTATGAAAGCGCAACTTATGCGCTTGAGGAAGCTGAATATCTCAATTTCGGACGCTCGTATCATCAAGAGCAGGATCCTGATATCCGGTATATCAAAATGAAAGGACGTAAAATCTATGAATTTGCCCTCAGCAAAGTTCCCTTAGCCATGCAAGCCTGCCTCCAAAAAGCAGATCTCGATATCACAGCAATCAAAAAAATACTGATCCACCAAGCCAACGAGAAGATGGACGAAGCCATTCTCATGAGATTCTATGCCCTATACGATACAGTTCCGCCCCCCGACATTATGCCGATGACCATCCATACCCTAGGAAATAGTAGTGTGGCTACCATTCCTACGCTCTATGATCTTATTTCGCGTGGTCAGATAGACAACCAATCCTTGCACGAAGGCGATATTATTCTATTTGCATCTGTTGGTGCGGGCATGAATATCAATGCTTTTGTCTATCGCGTATAGCTTTGCCGGGGCGATAGACCCCGCTCGTATATCGCAAGTTTTAAGCGTGATAAGAATTTATTTTATATAAAAAAAATAAAACACTGTATATATCAATAATTTATACTTAAATTTGGATTATAATCGGCTCCGCCTTTGCTTATCTGAAATCGTCAAGTTTTACTTACTGCTCAGTTTTCGCATTTTCAGAAGCTTTTTTGTTAGCAAAACGGAGGTAAAGACCTTTTTGGACTTGAGTCAATCCAAGATCATTAAAATCAGATCCCATTTCTTGCAAAAAATCGATTAACTATTGTTCATATTCATTTATCACAATAGTGTAGTACAGATTACTTTAATATAATTTATAAAACAATGCAAGAAGGAACTATTAAATTCTTCAACCAAACAAAAGGTTTTGGTTTTATCACGCCTGCGGGTGGTGGAGACGACATTTTCGTACACGTATCTGGTTTAATCAACGAAGTACGCGAAAATGACAGCGTAACATTTGATGTAGAAAATGGTAAAAAAGGCGTTAATGCAGTTAACGTACGTATCGCATAATTAAGTAAACACACAAGAAGATAATTTATTTATCTTCTTGCGAAGTGTAACGGGCAACCGTTACACTTTTTTTTATTCATTTTTTACCCAAGTACCGACTAAAAATCGGAGAATTTATCGATCTGGGTTGCTGAAGACTTTTACAATCCAGCCAACATCACTTCTTCCTGCCGCAGAAAATAGGGACTGCTATCTTTGAATCTCCCACGCTTCCGCGAATACTTTTTGATGAGACCAGAAACGACATCATCGGTTAGCTCATGCCCCTCCAACGTAGGAAAACCCTCCCAACGCACAATTCCCTCAGGATCCACTAGAATGCAATGTGGTATTCCCTGAACTTCGAGCTGTTTCTTCAACTTCGCTTTCGTATCAATCGCTGAAAAATAATCAATTTTAATCTCCTTCGCCTTTTTAATGACCGCTGCTTTTTCATCCGAAAGGCCAATGATCACAAGTTTATCACCATACTTCTTATGCCACTCGTTGAGTTCGGGAATAACTTTCCTGCAGGGTCCACACCAGGTGGCCCAAAAATCAATGAGGATAAATTTACCCTTTGTATCCGGCACATCAGTCAGCCATTGTTCCACCTCCAGTTTTGGCGCTTGTTGATTCAAAATTGATTTTGCCCACAATTTCTTATTGTTGTTGCTTTCTTGCGCATGACCGATTACATGGATCAGACAGAGCGCAAATAGAAAGAAAGCTTTTGGAATAAAGTTCATGTTCATAAAACAGCTTATTTAGTTCCCCTAATTTATGCATTTTTTTCCACAATCATTTGATCGTTTCATCCTACGCAACAATTTCCAAAAGATACATTAGTCGTCCTTATTAACCAAAACACCACCTATACCTTTAATCAATATAAAAACCACAATACGCTGTATATAAGCAATTAGAATATATGCATAAAATAACACCACTGCAAATTATTTGCTGTACGGCTCATATTTTTTGTAATGGAACTATATGTATATCCCCTATCAAATAATAACGTGACCTGGACATCCAACCACGAAAACAATACCCTAATCCACTTTATCAAAAGCTAAATTAAGGTGTTCAGTATACAAAAAACCAACAGGCCCCGTCCTTTTGCCTATCTGCCAAGATAAAGTACGAGTTCACTGCATTCTTTCCTTGGAAAATGTAGGGCAACCCTATTAAAGAAACACATCTTTCTGAAATCGAAGCAGTCCTGTAAAGCCAACAGCGAGTTGAAATAGGCATCTGCCAAACTGACATAACGCCAAAATAATATAAACATAATCCTATATCAATAAGCTACTTAAATAGTTCAATATAAACAGATAGTTACAAATTAATCTCTTTATAGCACATCAACTTCGCCCATTGAGTACCATCCGTCAGCGGTTCGCCCTGCGATGCACGATGAACTCTTCCCTGGCCTGTTTTAAAGTTTCCCTTTTTTGCATCATGCGCGCTAGGCATTTCATTGACTCAGTAGCCCAACTTATCCTGGGCAAAATGCTTTTCCTACATTTATGCCTGCCGTACGTACTACATTATTTCTCCATTTCTTATTAGCTATAAAAAAGCAACATCGAAGCGGGTATTGCCATCATAAGTATTGAAGTAGGACATTGAATGCTTATTATTTAAGAGGGGACATACAAAAGGCCAAGAAAGTATCTTGGCCTGATGCAACATATTATTTGGGGTGTTTTCTAGCCCTATACAGCAAAAATACTGCCGAAATTTAAACCGGCCCCTTATTTTATTTTTAGACTAGACATGATATGGTACGGTGATCTATAAAATAGCAATTTTGCTTCAATCTAATGACAGCAAAAGATTAAATCGGCGCCGTTTACAGTACTAAACCAAAATGTTCTTTGAGCGCCGTACGTGCGGCATGATAACCACACATGCCATGCACCCCACCTCCAGGAGGGGTCGACGATGAACAGAGATAAATCGAGTCGACCGAGGTACGGTACGGGTTTAGGGCCAATATAGGTCTACTGTACAGCTGTGAAATATCCATAATCCCACCATTGATATCACCACCGATGTAATTGGGATTGTACGACTCGAGTGCTGCAGGAGAAAAGGTATGCTTGGCCAGAATAGTTTCTTTAAAGCCCGGTGCAAAGCGCTCGATCTGATTTTCAATCGCTTCGGTATAATCGACCCTACTTCCATTGGGGACATGACAGTATGCCCATCCCGTATGTTTTCCATCGGGAGCACGGCTGGAATCAAATGCACTCTGCTGTGCAAACAACACAAAAGGCTTGTCCACTTGCTTTCCAAGATGGCTTAGCCGCTCGTTCTCGGCAATTTCTGCATAGGTATTGCCCAAGTGCACGGTAGCCGCCTGCTGACAGCGCCGGTCTTTAAAGGGCGTCTTTTCTGACAATGCCCAGTCAACTTTAAATACCCCCATTCCCTGCCGAAAGCCTTCAAGGCGCCTGCGGTAAGCGCTACCCAGTTCTATTCCTTTAAAGGCTAGCAACTGCCGCGGCGTGATATCGCAGAGCAGGACTTTATGGGAGGGCAGATCGCGAACGTCCTCTACCCAAAAGCCCGTTTGGATCTCCCCGCCCAAGGATTTATAATAGCTTAATAAAGCATCGGCAATGGATTGCGAGCCTCCTATTGGGATCTGCCAGCCATATGTGTTACCTACCGCAGCGAGCACAATAGCAATAGCGGAAGTTGTCCAGTTGCTTAGCGGCTGAATTCCATGGGCCGCCATGCCGGCCCATAATGCCTTAGCCTGTGCACTGGCAAAACGCTTTGCCGTCCAACTTGCCGGCTGAAGCGCATCCAGACCAAAGGAAGCCAACCGTAACGGATGCTTCGGCAAGGATAGTGGCCCCATAATATCGGCAGCAAGGTCTTCCCAATGTGTCGCGACCTTTTCCACCAGCTTGCGATAGCTTTCGCCATCTGGCCCCAAGCCTTTTATGGTTTCGGCAAGACTATGGTAAAGAATTCCCGTTTCCCCATTGTCCAGTGGGTGTGCCGCCGCATATGTCGGCTTCACAAACGATAGCCCAAAAGCTTCCAAAGGCAACTTCCTGAAAAATGGCGAAGCCATGGCCATGGGATGGATCGCCGAACAAACATCATGTCGGAAGCCCGGAAGTGTAAGTTCCTTGGTCCGCATCCCCCCACCGACCGTATCGGCACCTTCAATCAGCAGGGTGCTGAGCCCCTGTTGCTGAAAGGTAATGGCTGCCGCCAGTCCGTTCGGTCCCGAGCCAATAATAATTGCGTCAAATCTTCGCATGTGTTATCGTGTTACAGTCTATTAGTCGCAGCCCGTATTGGGCTGATCCTTTTTTGAACCTTTTGATGATGTGGAATCCGACTGTGATTTGCCATTTTCCTTTTTCTTGCCCGCAGATCCGCAGGAGACTGTAAATGTCGTTAAAACAAATGCTAAAAGTCCAAGATTGATTATTTTTTTCATATGTTATCCATTTAATTTACGATGCTGTTGAAATACGCTGGTCTTAAATCGTATGTTCATCCAAAAAATATTCCCGATACCGTTGCTTTAACTCCTGTCGCTGTGTACTATCGAGCTTGATCTTCGGATCGGTCTGCGATACGACCGTGGAAACAACCTTATGCACACCTTTGCCTTTTTCAATAAATAATACCGTTGGTGAAGAAATCCGTTTGATGGAATCAACGCCCACAGCTGTATAAGGATTGAGGATATCATGAAATTTGGCCAAGATAGCTTCATAACCCGGGCTACCAGCCTTGGTTGTGATCACCTTACCTTCTTTATCCTTCTCTTTGAGATCCCGGATATCGTGGATATTGAGGTAATAGATGGCCGCCTTTTCCTCCTGGGCAAATTCCAGCAATGGCGTTATGGCATTGCGAAACCATGGACAACTGGGCCATCCAAACAGCACAATGCCGTTTTCCAGCTCCAGCACATCCTGTTCGGTCGCATAAACGATCCGCGGATTGTCGGGGATCTGTACCGGCACTTTATTCGTTTTATTCAGGCTTTCGAGCTCCTGCTTAAAGCGCACTCCTTCTTCCTTTTTAAACGAAACCTGACTATTTTTTACGGCTTCCTGGGTGTCCTGTCTGGATTGGCAGTTCGTCATATTGAGCAATACCGCTACCGCTAACAACATACTAACCAATAGTTTTAAATCTTTCATATCATGTATGCATTTAAGTGTAATCCCTCGTGTTAATTCACCGATTGCTTGTAGGTTTTAATATGTTCTCCGATATCCCATACCTGCGCTTTTGGTACCGATTCATTGATCAGGCTACTTGCAATGGCCGAACGATAACCCGAAGCGCAGTGCACGACAATAGGTTTATCGACCGGTAGTTCAGCAATATGCTGCTTCAGTTCCGCCAGCGGAATGTTATGCGCCCCCTTGAATACTGGCCCGGCCTTAGCCTCCTCGGCCGTGCGTACGTCGACTATGAAATAGTGATCTTGCGCCCGGTCGAAAGCAGTCTGGTCAAAAGCTGTCGAAGGCTGCCCTGCGAAATCCCCATACAGCACGATCCCTTTTACAAACTGCTCATAGCCAATTTTGGCCAGTTTTTCAAGCTGCACCTGCCCCTGCTCTTTGGTATCCACAACGAGATAAAAACCGTCTTTCGGTTCAATAAAAGTCCCGACCCAAGATTCCGACTTGCTCCGTTCGGGGATATTGATGGCGTCTGGAAAATGCGACGCTCTAAATTTTGAAGCAGCGCGTGTGTCAAGGACAGTGCTCGATTCATAAGGCACCGCAGCTGCTGAAACCGATGAAATATCCGACAAAGAAGCCAATAATGGCTTTGCGCCCCGACGGTTCAACTCCACATTATAAGGAAAATAGATCGGTATCGGCGAACGGTCTGCTAAGATCTGCTTGACAAACGCTTCTTCGGATTGTTGCTGAAAGGCAAAATTATGAGCCTTTTCCGCAGCGATGGTACTTTGCTTCGCACCTTTGATGGCATTGCCACAGAGCGATCCGGCACCATGGGCCGGATACAGAAGCACCTGATCGCCTAAGTTGGCATAGACATCATGAACGGTATGATAGAGCTGCCGAGCCAATTTTTCGCGTAGTGTCGCCTGCTCACCCGAATACTCGCGCAAATCGGGCCTTCCAACCCCGCCAATCAGCACCGCATCCCCCGAAAAGATGGACACATCACGACCGTTTTCTTTTAGCAAGACGGAGATGCTGTCGGGCGAATGCCCCGCTGTATTGATGGCATGCAACACGATATGGTCCGAAATCTTCAACCTATCGCCATTGTCAAACGTATGATGCGGATACGTTGCACGGACAAGCTTGCTCACATAAATCGGAATTTTCTGCTCTTGATGGATCTCCAGATGTGAACTCACAAAATCAGCATGCGGATGGGTCTCTACAACGGCGATAATTTTGGCCCCCTGTTCCTTTGCATAAGCGTAATAAGGCCGCGGATCACGGGCAGGGTCCACAAGTACAATTTTCTTATCGGCCAAAATCGCATAGGAAAACTGTGCGAGGCCCTCATCTTCGAACTGTTTGATACTGTAGCCCGCCCCGGTGTGATCGGTATTTCCAAAACAGGATATGCCCTGGCCTGCCGAAGCAAGCGTGAAAAAGACAGCTGAACGGTGGATAAATGATCTTCTATTCATAACATGCTATTTTTTAAGGTGATTAATAGGTAAAGAGGGTGTTTTTCATATACCATTCTTTACCGGTAAGATAGGATTCTTTAACCCGGTCGAGCGTAATTTCAAGGTTATTACCGCTGGCATCTAGCCCCTTGAGTCTAATCTGCTCTGGCGTTGGTCGTTCGTAAGCCCATTTCAGGATACCTAAGCTATCGCCCTGTGCTTTTCCGTAAAGGGCCTTCAGCCCCACATCCAGTTTTTCATCGAGTTTTTTTCGTTGCTCCTTACTAAATTTCTGATTTTTGTCGATCAGGTACAGCGCATGTTCTGCCGAGTCTATTTCATAATACAGGTAATTCTTTCCTCCGGCCCGGCCCGTAAATTCATACGTTTTGAGCACATCATTCAAGGCTGGCGTACCATTACCAAGATCAATGGAATTGGCTTTGTTGACCTTGTAGACCAAGGTCGAATAGCGTTCAAAAAAGGCTTCATGCCAACGTACCGAATCTGCCGGTGAATAAGGCTGCGGCTTTCCATTGAGCAGAAAACCCGAAACTTCATAATGTCCTGCTGCTTTTGCCAGCCCTGGAAGCACTGGCTCCTTTAAACGCCCTTCATCATAGAATCGCTCATAGCGATAAAAGCCGTAAACGAATATAAACAGCACCACAATGACTGACTTAAGACCGAAATACAGGGGTTTATTCCACTGCTTGAGAAATTTGGGCACATAGTAATAGGTGCTCACCGGTTCGCGCAGGATAAAAAGCTTCCAGATCGCTGGCAGGTACTGCAGCAATAGAAAAAGGGAAAGCAAAACAAAATACGAACTGTAAACATGTACCGCGCCATCATAGGCGATATTGGCATGAGCAATGTTAAAGAGCACGCCCGCATTGATAATGGCCCCTATCACAACAGTAGGCCGGAAGAAGAGTAAACTTCCTGCTGCGATCTCCAAAAAGCCTAAGAAGATCTCATACTTATAGGATACACCGACGATTTGCCAGTACAACTTAAAGGGAGCATATTCGCCGATGTCGGTATTCAGATTGGCAAGTGATGGAAAGGGCATCTGCATCGGAAAGAACTTGATAAATCCGAAGGCAATAAGTCCCAAAGCAATGCGGTAACGCACCAATACGCGCAACCAATAATAAAGCGCATCGTAGCGCTGCACCTTGCTATTCCGGGCCAATATCGTCCAGATGGAAGCACCCAGCACGGCTATCAGGCCATTGAGCCACCAGGACGTATACGATGCGAACCCCCATTTGCCACTTTCGCTGTCTATTTCGATCCAACCTGTGCGCGAGCCACCGGCGATCGTTGCCATCCAATCGTATAGCGAATCGGGTTTAAATACTTTTTCGTACCAGTCCCCATCCAGGGGTACCACCATCAGGATAAAGAAAATAAACGTAAATCTAAATCCCACTTTCTCCCAGTACTTCCAGCCCTGCTCCTGCTGGATGGTTGGAGTGCTTTCCAAATATTGAATCGTTGCCATAAGCTTAGTCTAAATTTGAATCGTTAATAAATACGGATCGGCTTTCTACGCCCCTCCTGCAACAGGTATTTCTTGTTTATTTTCTCCAGGCGCACATGCAGGGAATCGCCGAGTTGGTTTACACCATCAAGCACAAGCGTGCGCTTATCCGGGCGATTGACCACAAAGGCAAAGGTGTGGCCTTTACTGACCTTTCCCGTCAGTTTGATCGCTGTCTCCGCCTTGTTTGCTCCTTTTTTGATCGCATAAGCAAAAAATTCGCGGCCACCATTGCCCAGATATTCGTAGTTACGCTCCCGGTTGAAGGCGATATGTGGTTTAAGGCTATCAACCCGTACGGAACGGTTTCCACGTATGCTGAGCGTGTTCCATTTTTCAAAAACCACGTCCTTCCACCGCAATGTATCGCTCAGCGAATACGGGATGGTATCGCCCTTCCACACGAAATCTTTCACATTGTACACCCCTGCTGCTCCTTCCAACCCTTTTTCATCGGGGAAGGGATAATCCGAATTCTTCCAGCTCAGGTAAGCCTGCACGCTAAAGACAGTGATCAGCAGCAGGAATAAGACCTGCAGATAAGGGCGAATGCGCGCAATGCGGCGTCCATACTCAGGCCAAAACCCATCGGGGACAGTTGCTCCCTTTTTAATCAGGAGCTGATAAAAACGGGGCCAGTCGTACGAAAAGATCACGACCGCAAGCAGGAGTAAAAAAGAACTATACACCTGTTCACCGATTTCGTACACATAGTTGACGATAACAACATTGAGCAATACAGCGATAAGCAGCCCCGACCCGATGATTGCTGTGCGCCGGTTCAATAAAAAGAGTCCACTCACAATTTCTAGCGCACCAATTACCGGTAGATAACCCGCGGTTGCAATGCCGTTGGTCAGGTAATAGAGCTTCCAGAGCAGAAAATCACCATATTCGGTATGCAGCTCGCTAATGGTTGGTTCGGGAAGTTGTATAGGGATGATTTTGACGAGACCGATAAAGATCATTGCTAAGGCTAAACGATAGCGTAGCAGCACGCGCAGCCAATAAAATACGCTATCATCATTGGCCTGAAAAGATTGCCTGATTTTACGGCCAAAGGCCCAAAATAACAACAACGCAAGCAGCAGCGCAATAGCCCAGTTGTAATATCCACGCACGTCCGTACCGACGTAAGGGCTCTCGGCAATAAAAGAAGTGCGGTAAGTCGCCAACGCAAACCAGTTCTCCAAGGAAAACAGATCCCCAAATGAACGGTCCCTAAAAAGATTGGGATCGTAAGGGATACTGAGTATCAAAAAGAAAATCAGGCCAATGTATACGATCGCTGAGCGATGGCGCTTAAAAAAATGAGAGTCTGTTAATATGGTCATTTCAATACGATTAAATGAAAAAAAACACCTGATTCATGCGGATCAATCCAAACCAGGATTTTGCTGTAGATCCGGATCTATCGAAACCTGAGCGTACGGTATCGGCAGCAAAAGCCTATTCGCAGAAGAAATATTTAGCACCTGCTGTGCACGTCCCGTCCGCAAAAGATCATACCAGCGATGGTTCTCCAAGGCAAATTCCACGCGGTTCTCATCTTCCACAGCCTGCAGCAGTGCCGCAGCTCCGAGCCCTTGCAAGGGCTTAATATTTGCGCGCGAGCGTATGGCATTTAAGTCGGCCAATGCCGCTGTCAGATCGCCCGGGCCATTCCGCTGCGCCAACGCCTCGGCGCGGATCAGATAGAGCTCGGCCGTACGGATCAAAAAGGCGGGGTCAGTGCGGTCTGTTCGGTAATAGAGATTGCCGATCAGGATATTTGGGTCTGTGGATGAGGTGGTTTTGGACACGAGCGCAGCACGATCCCCTCCGATCGTAGGATCCACTAGTAGGTCGTAGATACCCTGCGAAGGTCTGATCCAGGCAGTCCCGCCATTATTGCCCGACAACCATTGACTGGTCTGACCACTGGTATTGTTGATATCATAGACCAATTCGAAGACAGACTCTTTGGTGTTGGAGGTATTGTTGGCATAAAACGAGCGGTATGGATTGACCAAGCTATAATTGGCGTTGTCGTCAATAATATAGGATGCATATTTTATGGCTTCGCTCCAGTTTTTCTGGTAGAGGTAAAATCTTGCCAGGAGCGCGCGGGCTGTTTTCTTGGTAGCGCGGATGCGATTGGTGTCATTAGGCAAGAGCTGTTCTGCTTTTTGCAGGTCCTGCAGCACCTGCGCATAGGTGTCGGCCAGGGAGCTTCTTTTGACCTGCGGCAGACTGCTGGCCGAAGTTGTCGGCTGCAACACGATCTGTACACCACCCCAAGTTCTGGCCAGATCAAAATACGCCAGTGCGCGCACAAAATAGGCTTCCCCCACAAGCTGGTTGCGGTAGGCTTCGGTGAAAGTCGTCGTCAGCGCGAGGTTGGGTACTTTGCTGATCACATGGTTGGTCCTGTTGATGGTGGCATAGATCTGGTTCCAAGCCGTAGCCAACACAGCGAGGTCGGATTTGACCGAATGATTGGTCAGCGTCTGATGAACAGTTTGGCTACCACGATACACGATGTTGTCTGCCGAAAAGAATCCCAGCAGCTGAAAGCTATAGCCATAATAATCGTTGGACCGAAGTGCAGAGTAAATGCCTCGTACTGCTGTTGCGGCAGAACTCGCATCGACGATAGTCACTTCATCAGATACTGAACTCCTGGGCTCCACATCCAAAAAAGAACTGCAGCCACTGAGCTGAAGGACAAGAAGCGGATAAAGGAAATATATAATTTTTTTCATGAGCTTTACGGATTAAGGTTAACGTTTAAAGGGTTACATTGAGCCCAAGCTGAAACGTACGGGGCTGCGGTGGAGTTCCAAATGTGCCTATCCCCTGCGCATTTGGGTTGCTGGTGACATTCGATTCGGGATCGCCTGTATATTTGCTCCAGATAAAGAGGTTTGATCCTACAAAATAGATCCGCGCTGCAGACAGCTTCGCCCGCTCTACCAGCTCTTTCGGCAGTTTATATCCAAAAGAAAGCTGTCTGAGTTTCAAAAACGAGGCATCTTCGAGATAACGGCTATTGGCATCAATGGTATAGTTGAGCCCTTCCGATGTCAGTCGGGGCACATCGGTGATGTCCCCGGGCTGCTGCCACCTGTTCAGCACATTTTGAGACACCCCACCACTGCTGGGATTACGCTCCCTGAAATAGCGGTTGAGGTTCACCGCGTAGTTGCCATATTGGAAACTAAAGTCTACGCCCAGATCGAAGTTTTTATAGGTAAAGGTATTACCTATACCTCCGTAAAACTTGGGATAGGCATTGCGAAACACCTTCCGCGCCGAAGTGGGTAAAGAACCATCGCTCAGCTGCCCGTCAAATACCACCTTTCCGGTCTGCGGATCGACATACAACTGTTCATACAGCCAGAATGAGTTGAGCGAATAACCTTCTTTCAGAATCACCCAATCGCGGGTATACTGAGTGATTTGCGTGGGCAGTTTCTCAATTTTATTTTTATTGCCCGAGATGTTGAAGCTTGTATTCCAGGCAAAGTCTTTTGTTTTCACGTTGAGCGAGTTGATCAACACTTCATAGCCTTTGTTGCTGATTTCGCCCACATTGGCCCAATACTTTGAAAAACCGGAACTGCCGACAATAGGCCGCTCGAGCAGGAGATCGGAGGTATATTTATGGTAAAGATCTACGGTAATGGACAGGCGATTTTTAAAGAGCGCCACATCCAGTCCAAGATCGGCCTGTGCTGTTTTCTCCCAGCGCAGATTTTCGTTACCCAACTGGAAAGGACCTGTACTTGGCAACACCTTGCCATAGCTGTCCGCATATTTTTCATTGCCCGACCAAAGACCTCTGGCGGCGAAATTGCTGATTCCGGCCTGGTTGCCCGTCAATCCATAGGAAGCCCTTATTTTCAGGTCGTTTAACCAGGTTTGATCTGTCAGAAAGGCTTCTTGACTAATCCGCCAGCCCGCCGAAAAAGCGGGAAAATACCCCCATCGGTTGTTGGCACCAAACTTGGACGAGCCATCTGCCCGCAGGGTTGCCTCTGCAAAATAACGGTCGGCATAGCTATAGCCTACCCTTCCAAAATAGGAAGCAATGGTATATTTAGTCCAGTTGTCGGCGGCAATGATATTGGCTGCCGAGGAAATCTGTTTAAAGGAATCATTGGCAAAACCATTCCCCTCCAAATATTTGTAATCAAGTACATTGCTCTGCAAGGTATTTCCCAAAATAGCATTGAGGCTATGCTTGCCGAATGTATGCTGGTAGGTCAGGGTTTGCTCATTGATCCAGGTTGCATTTCGCGATATTCCCGACGTCGCCTGATTGTTATTTGCGATACCGATACTGGTTTTGCTGTTCCAGTATTGTGATTCGTCGTAGAGGTTATAGTCGGCACTAAAGCTGGATTTGAATTTCAGTCCCTTCAGTAGATCGATTTCCGCAAAGGCACTTCCTATATAACGTAGGCTTGTGGTATTGACATCGTAGTTGTCGACCAGGGTATAGGTGTTATCGGTACCATTGATTGATCCATCGGTATTGAATATCGGCACATTCGTTGCCGAAGAAACGGCCGAATTAAACAGGCTTACCTGTGGGCCATCGCCTGTACGTGCCTGATTGCGGTAGGTTCTGGAAAAATTATTGGTCAGGCCGATCTTCACACGGCTGCTGAGCTGATGGTCAAAATTAAACTTGAGATTAGTACGTGAGAAGTCGATCACCTTGATAAAAGCTTCCTGGCCCGTATAGCCCGCACCAATATAAAAACGCGATTTGTCTCCGCCCCCTTGGATGCCGATGTTATAATCCTGCAGCTTCCCGTGGCGCAAGAGGAAACCAAGGCGATCGTAAGTAGGCTGATCTTCGGGATTTCCTTTCCCGCCTTCCGAGACAGGACGGTAAGGCCTGTTGGCGAAAGTCTGTTTCAATGCCGGATTGTCCAATCCAGAGTTTATCCACCACTCGTTGGCGAGGGTTGCCGTTTCGGGACCTGTAGCCAGTTTGGGCAACAGGGATTTATTGGCTTCAGCCCAGCCTCCCTGCAGGTTGAGGTCAATTTTGGTCCGGCTACCATAGCTCCCCTTTTTGGTGGTAATGATAATCACACCATTGGCACCCCGGGAGCCATAGATTGCCGTTGCCGAAGCATCCTTCAACACTTCAATCGACTCGATATCTGCCGGGTTGATATCTGTGAGCGGCGAACTGGTCCGTCCACCGAGCCCGATATTCTGAAGCGAGGTATTGTTTAAGAATACCCCATCGATAATATATAAGGGATCACTACTGGAGTTGATGGATGTTGTTCCGCGAACCCGCAGAAAGATACTTTCGCCGGGGACTCCCGAGTTGGTGGAAACCTGCACTCCGGAGAGTTTACCCTGCAACTGGGCATCAAAACTGGCTACCGGAATTTTGTTGACTTCGGCAGCGTCGATCTTGGCAACTGCGCCCGTTAGGCTTCTTCGTTTTTGTACACCGTAGCCCACAACAACCACTTCATCCAGGTCAGAAACGCTCGGTTGAAGCAAGATCTGAATCTGCGCCTCCCGTGCGGTAATCTTCCGACCTTTATATCCCAAAAATGAAGTGGAGAATGTCAACGGAAGCCGTTGCCCCGTGACAAACTGAAATCTTCCCGACGCATCGGTCTTTACTTGGTGCGTCACGCCTTCGAGCTTTATGGTAACGCCTTCAATAGGTCGATTGGTAATCGAATCCAATACAACACCTTTTAAGGTAGCGTTAATAAGGGGCTCAGCTTGCTGCGAAAATGCAGGCAATAGCAAACCATGTGACAAAAAAATTGTCACGGCGTACTTCCATACGCTATTTTTCATAGGTAAAATTTTAACAGTGAATATTTACAAGTGCCAACGCCAATTGATTACTTGTCAGAAAAGCTGCTTTTTATGGAAAGAAGTACTTCCCTTTAACCGCAGCTACACATTCGCTTATTGAAATCAGAACAAAAGGATGTACCATTGCGCAGACCTGCGCTCGGTTGGAAAGGATTTAGATAAAATTTGCCGTTCATAAATAATGAATTAAGTAAAAAATTGTGATCATTACGTGCGGAAGATACGGCTTGTACGCAAGACAGGCTTATCTCCTAGGTTGATAAAACAAATATAGTAAACATAAAATAAATTCTATAATATTAGTAGACTTTATTTTCAACAATCATTTTCCTGACCAAAAATAGAGTCAATCAATGTAGAAGAGCGGGCGGGAATATGTACATTTGAATACAGACAATTACCAGTCAGATCATGCACGCTACGCAGGGCAGCAATAGGAGTCGTTTTTTCTCATAATACAAGTGCCAAAAAGCCATTGGATAGTGCCAAAAAGAGACATAATGGACTATAAAAATACGTATCTTTTCGGGCAAAAGGAGTCTTCCTATACTTCTTAAAAATGCCGACAAACTTCATATCGCCAATAAATCGAAGCAGGAAAATACCACTGACTATATACATCCCATAGCGAATATACTTTGCGTCTATCGGAACATCCAAAACCCCGATGGCACATAGATTTACCCACGCAAAAATCAATAATCCGATGGCCACCAATAAAGTACCTACCCTGGTGGGATTAAATATCCTTCTTCCACTCAAGTCGGTCGGAACGGCAGCGTTCATTCCCCATTGGCCGCCAAACAGCCAAAAAATATGCAGCAAAGCCAAAAAAATAAAAATAGTGGCAATTACGATAGCAAGTACAAGCTCCATCAGGTAAATATAACCTATTTTACGCGAAAAAACACAGGCCTGCAGAGGACGACGGTAAACTGCAGCAATTGACAGAATAATGACCAGACCGATACTTTTCAAACTCCGTTTTTTTTATTAAATTTAATCGCATAGGGGCAACAGAGCCTCCTGTCAACATTTGGGCCCGTCTCAGCAGCGCCTATGCTGGCTGCTCAACCTTTAAAACAAAACAGAAGATGGCAAAATTAATCAAAGTTGGAGTTCCCCTATTGATTCTACTCGTTTTGGTACGATGTTCAGAGCTTCAAAATGAGCCATCTGAAAATTTCGATTGGCTCGTGGGAAAATGGCAGCGTACCAACGAAGCCAAGGATAAAAGGACCTTTGAATATTGGAAGAAAATCAAAGACGCTGAATATGTCGGTTTTGCTTTTACCCTACATAACCTGGATACCATACATCAGGAAAAAATGCAGTTATCAAAATCCGACGGTAACTGGAATTTAAAGGTTAAAACACCCGATGAAAAAGATTTTATCACTTTTGAGATGACCATGATGAAGAACGGTCTGTTTGAATGTACGAATGACTCGCTCCCCTTTCCTAAAAAAATTACCTACTGGCGGGACGGTGAAAAGCTGAAAGCAAATGTGGCGGGCGACAGCCTCCAAATTCCCTTCGCCTTTGCTAAGATTTCAAAATAAACATATTACTGTCAAAAACACCTTTATACTTTGTCGATCTATTTAAGACCAAATTCTTCCCCTTAGGCAAAAAGTTCTTTACCGATGAGGTCACTGACAAAAACCAACTCCAAAGGATGCAAAATCTGGATCACCGTTATCAGCGGGAATCTGTCATGCAGCTGATTTTTGACTCGGATTATTTTCAGCATCCCCGCACCATTGAACAGGTTATCGCTGCTATTGAAAAAACCTATCAGATTACTTTTAAAAGTGAACGAATTGCTTCACTATTGCGTAAATATGTAGCGGAGGGTTATCTGGAGCGGACAGTCTTACCCCGTGGCTTTAGCCGTTCACGACAGTATACCTACTGTAGAACTTCAAAAAACAGCAGATCGCCGCGAAAGAGGAAATTGCTGTAATCGAACGGACAAACGTTTTGAACCGGTAATTTTAAGCGCGTCCAATAAGCAGGACCGCAGCAGTTCACTACGTCCCACGCTAAGTCACTGATCCTAAAGTGCATTCTGCTAAGCTTTTTACCAGAGTTGTCACGACCATTTTTTCAGCTAGTAACATTAAGAACCTTCAGTCGCTGATAGAAAAGATGCCTTGAACCCCCTTAGGGCCAATAAATTAAGAACAACGCCTTCGTCACGTCGTAAGGTCCGGATGGTAATGGTACAAAGTTTATCCTGAAGATCGGCCGAAATGTATTTCAGATCAGCAATATGCCGGCTAAGGTAGTTGATCAGTTCAGCGCGTTTGGTGAGCACCTGAGCAGAAACAGAAAAGGTCAGTAAGTAATATTTCATATTCTAATAAGTTTTTAATCATTGCCATTGCGATCATAAAGCCAGATTTTTCAGATTATCGGCCCAAGGTTCGCTAACGTGCCGTAAATATAAAAAACTTCTGACTATTAAACAACAATAGTCAGGAGTTAAAATTGTTATTTCCACTTTACTACTTAGAAAATAAAGCAATAGCTTTCTTATTACTACACTAAGCATGGGAAAGACGACCGACGCTTATTGCTTATTTTTATGATTTCACGTAAATTTAACTGCCTGAAAATACAGTATAAATAAACTTTGTTTAGTATTACAAAACTTATGTATATTTATATTAATGAAAAATTCACCAACCTATCACTGGAATCGTGGCAGCAGTCCACTTTCTGGCGTCTGTCGTTATGCGATAAGGCGCATGAAAACCCTATTGATTTTATTATTTATCGCTGTATGTGGTCCTGTAAACGCACAACGTATTGTTATCATCGGTCTGGACGGTTTTAGTTCCGAAGGATTTAGGGGTTCAAAACATCCAAATATCGACAAGCTGTTTGAAAAAGGATTACTGACACTATCCAGCAGACCCGTCCTTCCATCAGTCACACTCCCCAACTGGACGAGCCATCTCACGGGACAGGGTCCTGAAGAACACGGTATCACGGCCAATAACTGGACGCTGGACAACCGCCCCCTGCAAGCTTTGGAGATGGATCAAGAGGGTTATTCGCCATCCATATTCAAACTAGTGAAGGAGCAGAAACCGAATGCAAAAACCGCTTTCTACTATAATTGGGCTGAGCTTATCAATCCCATCAACAAAAAATACCTGGATGAAGTCTCCTTTGAGCAGGACGATAAGTACGAGAACAACTATGCAAAAGCCTTAAAATTTATCGGTGACAATAAAGACAATCCAATGTTGGTATTTCTATACAGTGTGCATACCGATCATGCCGGACATGGCCACGGCTGGATGTCACCGGAATATATAGCATCAATCGAAGAAGCAGATGTTGCCATCGGGAATTTTATACAGACATTGAAAGCACAAAATCTCTATGAGGACTGCTATTTCCTATTACTGACCGACCATGGTGGCATCAAGAAGGGTCACGGCGGCACGAGCATGAACGAGATGCAGATCCCTTTTGGCATTACGGGCAAAAAAATCAAAAATCTAGGCATGACCAATGCCTTCTTCAATAGCAATAGAAATACCTCGTGGATATTGGCCCGCCTATTTGGACTGAAAAATCTACCAAAATCCTGGTCGGGAATTGCTCCTACCGAGATCTTCAAATAAATTTGAAGACCTCAACAAATATTTCCCGAATACCCGGGGCGTTATAGTTGAATTGCCAGGTAATCAGGTTTAAATACGTCGGGTTAGCAAGCCCAGTGATAAACTCCATCAAAAAAGCCGTTTTCTACAGAAGGAAAGCGGCTTTTTTGATGGACCGAGCGCTTATTTGCCGGCGACCCCCGGGGCAGCAACAGGCCAAACCAATATTAATAATTTATTAATATTCGTAAAACGCTCAGGTTTAATTGCCTCTTTACATTTGGTCTTTGCTTAACTAGAATGGCTAATTGTGAATTGAAAACGCTTTCGGATCAGGAGCTGGTGGAATTGGTTCAACTAAAAGACCATAAAGCCGCATTTTCCGAACTTTATAACCGCTATTGGGAAACTTTGATTAATCATGCCGGTAAACGGACAGGCTCCTTGGCCATGGCCGAAGAGATCGTGCAAGCTATTTTTGTCGATTTTTATCTGCGGCGGAAGGAGATCACACTCAGCCACTCCCTTTCGGCCTATTTAAAAACGGCGATTAAATTTCAGGTCTTTAAAACCTATCGGGCGCAACAAGTGGAGGATAAATATATCCAAACCGCCGCCCAGCTCGGCTATACCGCTCCGATTCAGCCCGACACGCTGCTCGAAGCCAAGCAAATCCACGCAGAGATTATTCAGATCACCGAAAAAATGCCCGCGACCTGCAAAGAGGTCTTTCTATTGAGCCGCTTCGAAAAGCGCTCCAATCAGGATATCGCCGACCAGCTCAACATTTCGGTGGCTATGGTGCGCAAGCACATCACAAAATCCATGAAGATCATGCGCTCGGAAATCAAAGCACATCAAATGGATATTTTCTACCTGGTCCTGCTGCTCTACACGCACAAAAAATAGGCAAAGTATTTTTTTTCAGATTTCCGTTCCCGCTTTTGCAGACTTCGGGTACTCCTTAGTATAAAGCACAGGAAATGGACGATCAACATCAACAGATACGTGATATACTCGCTAAATACGAAGCCGGCACAATAACGGAGGACGAGCTCCAGGTTCTTGAAAATTGGTACGCTTCCTTTGAAGCCAATCCGAATCTCATCGACAGGTTAAGCGCCGAAGAGCGTTTACGCCGGAAAAGCCACCTGCAGGAAAAGATCTTCGATCAGATCGACGCGAAGATAGCCGCATCGACCCCTCTTCCAAAGAAGCGATTCTTCCTCCATCCGGGAAATAGGCTTTGGCAAGCAGCAGCATCCCTCGTCTTCCTTTGTGCGGTCTCGTTTTACATCTTCAAGCAGCAGGCTGACCAGTCACCTATCCCTGCTGAAAAGCAAAGCAGCAGCATTCATCCCGCAACGGATAAAGCCATCTTAACCCTTGGCAATGGTGAAAAAATCCTGCTGGACGAGTCCAAAAATGGCGAGCTCAGCAGCGAAGGAAATATTCATATCAACAAACTGAAACCCCGTAATCTGGTGTATACGGCCGGCAAGAACGTCGATAAGGTACATGTCAATACGCTTACTACCCCGCGGGGTGGCCGCTACCAATTGACATTAGCCGACGGTACGCAAGTTTGGCTCAACGCACAGTCGTCGATCAGCTATCCTTCAGCCTTCCGGGGCTCGTCGCGCGAGGTGAGCATCAGCGGTGAGGTGTATTTTGAAGTGGCACACAATGCGGCTATGCCTTTCCGGGTGCGCTCCGAAAATCAAGTGATCGAAGTACTGGGAACTCATTTTAATGTTAATACCTACACATCCAGATCCAGGACCAAAACAACCCTCCTGAGCGGTTCCATTGCCTTGGCCAATGCACATCAGCGCGTTGTCCTCAAGCCTGGTGAACAGGGTATTGTCGCTGGAGAATCCCTGTCCATCAAAAATGTGGAGCCCGCAGAAGTGATCGCCTGGAAAGAGGGTTACTTTGATTTTACAGATGCCGATATCGGCAGTGTTGTGGACGAACTTGGCCGCTGGTACAATGTGGACATCCAGTATCGGGGTACCCCAACGAGCGAAACCTTTACCGGAAGAATCCCGCGGTCCTGGTCTTTTGAAAAAGTACTGAATCTATTAAAAACATTTAAAAGCATCCAGGTCGAGATGCAAGGAAGGAGGCTTATCGTAGAAACAAAATAAGACAAGCACTGACATCGGTGACTGCCTTAGGACAGCGCCTGATAGAACATTATACCGCATGCCCAATTCCAAAAAAAGCCAATAGTGGTCGCAACACTACTGGCCAAAAAGCCGGAATAGGCCAATGAATTTCTCGATCCAATGAACACATATTTCAGCTTAACAAATGTATAAAAAAAATACAAAAATACTATTGAAAATGAAGCTAAGCACCTTCATGACACTCTTTGGCATGCTACAGATCAGCTTCGGAGCAATAGGACAAAACATCAGTCTCTCCGAGAAGAACAGCTCCCTGGCCAAAGTATTCAAAAAGATAAGTACGCAGACGGGGTATGGATTTCTGGTCGAAGGCAGCCTGCTGCGCATTGCCAGACCCGTTACGATAGAAATCAGCAATACCGACATCAATCTTGTATTGGCCGAAATTTTCAAAAACCAGCCACTCAGCTTTGTGCTGAAGGACCAGTCTGTGATCGTTTCGGCAAAAAGCATGGCCGCTATCCCCGTTTCGCTATCCGCTAGCATGGGCAACAGTGCCACCCAACAGCAGGGAAATATCAGCGGACGAATCATCAATGAAAATGGTGAAGCCCTTGCCGATGCAAGCATTACGCTGCTCCAAAGCCGCCAATCCTTAAAAAGTAAAGCCGATGGCAGCTACAACTTGAACCTCGCACCAGGCACCTATACCATCGAAGTCAGCTACATTTCCCATCAGACAAAAAGGATCACCGACATCGTGGTGCAGTCCGGCAAACAGACCAATCTCAACATCGTTTTGAAGAGCGTGGTGAAAAGCCTGGAGCAGGTGGTCGTGACAGGAAGTTACAAACAGGAAAGTGTGGCTTCCTTATATGCCAAACAGAAGAATGAAGCCACCATCTCCAACGGGATCAGCCGGGAGCAGATAGCCGTTTTACCGGATAAAAACGTCGGTGAGACCCTGAAACGCATCTCCGGTGTCAGTACCAACGACAACCGTCGGGTGGTGGTCCGCGGTATTGCCGAGCGTTACAACCTGGCCATGATGGATGGCGCCACCCTCCCCAGTACAGACGTGCAGGTGCGGGACTTCGAATTTGATATTGTCCCCAGCAACCTGATCGACAATGTCATCATTCACAAAACTTCGTCGCCCGACCTGAGCTTTGGTTTTGGTGGTGGACTGGTACAGATCAACACCCTGGCCATTCCGGTCAAAAATTTCACGTCCTTTTCGGTGGGAAGCAAATACATCAATGGCTCAACGGGTAAAGATTTCCTGGGCTATGGCCGCGGCAGCTTAGATTACCTGGCCTTTGACGATGGTACAAGGGGCAATTTCCCGCGCGATCTGACCGTTTTCGACGGGATCAATTACGACCCTGCCAATCCCTATAAACCCGTGCCTGAAGGCGTGAAACCTTTTACACCGGAAATGATCGCTGCACAGAACAAGCGTATCGGCGGACTGGAGCGTTTGGGTACCCGAAAATACACCGCACTACCCGGACAAAACTACCAGTTCAGCCTGGGGCGGAGTTATAGTGGTACAAAGGGCGTCTTTGGATTTGTCGGCTCACTCAGTTACCGAAATGAGCAATCTATTGATCACATCTCCAATTTTGAGCGCGGCAATTGGCAAAAGGTAGACGGGGCAACTTTCGATGTCAGCACGGGCAAACAAATCCATCCGACGACCTCGGCACAGTATAACTTCAATTCGAGCTTAGGCGCTTTGGTCAACCTGGGCTGGAACAGTAAAAATCACAAGGTGACCTCGCGGAATTTCTATTCCCGGATGTTCAACAATCAGTTTTCCGTAATCGAAGGCTGGGGAAATGATATTGGCTACGATTCGAGGCCAGCAATCCGCGAATATGACCGTCCTAAATTTATCGATATGCTGCAGAATAAACTGGATGGCGAACATCGGTTCGGCAATTTAAAACTCGAGTGGAATATTGCCCGTAACCAGCTGAACAACCGTGAGAAAGATGCCACCGAAGCCTGGCTCGCTCCGATCGGTTTCTTAAATGATACCCTTTATAATGTCATTCCTTCGCACTACGCTAATGCCGGTGACGGAACATTTACACGCTCCGAGTACCATTATACGGAGACCAACAAAATTGCGGAAGGTGCATTGAGCTACCAGACGAATTGGCTCGGGCAAAAGCAGACGTTCAAAGCCGGATACCAATATATGGATCGGCATGGCTTGTTCGAATGGGTTTCGCTGCCTATCGTCTCTGTCGGTGCCAATACCTTTACGCCTGTCAACACCTGGTCGAAATACCTCGAGTTCACAGATCCCTTACATGGCATGTTTTACTATCCGGCAGCATTCTCCGTCAGTGCTTATGAAGGGAAAAATATAAACCAGGCCGTCTATGGTCTACTCGACAACCGCTTCAACTCGTGGATCCGACTGGTCTGGGGTGTACGAGCCGAATACTTCAAGTATAAAAGCCTGCAAAATGGCGATAATGACCTGCAGATGGATGCCAGAACCATTGCCATGCGCAAGCAACGCTTTGTCGATCCCAAAACGGGCAAACTGGTGGGCATGACGGCGGATCCAGAAACCGAAGAGAAAACCTGGCGCTACCTGCCGTCGGTGAGCCTAACATTGACGCCCATACCCGATTTCAACATCCGCATGGCTTACTCACAGTCTGTGGTGCGGCCGGCATTGATTGAAAACTCCAAGATGGTGCGGCAGGATCCCGCATTGGGTGGTGCTTACCGTCGGAATGAAGGTGTGCTGTCGACCTTAATTGACCATTATGATATGCGTTTTGAATGGTACCCTTCCATTGCCGAAGTTATTTCCATCGGGTTTTTCTATAAATATTTTCAGAACCCCATCGAATTGTACCGGCAGATGATGGATTCGTCGCACCGCATCTATGTGACCACCAATAACTCGGAATGGGCCAAAGTAAAGGGACTGGAGTTTGATATCCGTAAAAACCTGGGCTTTATGGCGCCCGGTTCCCTGCTGGAGGATTTCAATGTCAGTGGAAACATGACGCTTCAAAGCTCCGAAGTGCAGTCGGCCGAATTTATGGCAAAGAGCATCGGCACCGATAAATACGGAAATACCTTTGAATACCGTGAAAAGCAATTCCTGAAAAGCAAACGCCCGCTTTATGGACAGATCCCCGTCGTTTATAATGCGGCTATCCAATACGCCGGAGACCGCTTTGGAGCCAACGTAGCCTTCAACCATATGGGCCATAAAACCTTTATGACAGCCATGAGCGAAGATCTGATTGAATACGAACGCCCACGCAACCAGCTCGACGCACAGCTGAGCTACAAATTCCTGAAAAACAAAAACCTCGATCTTAAACTGAACCTGAGCAACCTGTTGAACAGTCCGTTCCGCTTCTATGTGAATAGACCCGAGACGTACAAAGTACAGGATCGTTGGAAAGGTCTATCAAACTCCGAATGGCCCACACAGGAATGGGAAGAGATCTACGAATGGAAGTTTGGTTTTTCCCAGAAATATGAGGAAGGTTATTACGAGACCTCCGAAGACGGGACAAAAAAGATGCGTATAGGCGACAAAGAAACTTTTAACCGGAAAGTGGGCAGTTCCTTTAGCCTTTCCATTGGATATACCTTTTAAATCAACCGCTATGAAAACAAAAATAATCTTAATAGCCACGGCGATCACCTTTTTTCTGCTATCCACCTTCCTTTCATGCGATAAAGGTGGCGACCAGCTGCTGTATCATTCCAATGTGCATATGATCAATTTAAGTGGTTACAACAACAGCAACGAGGAACTTATCCTGCAATTGGACACCTTTAGCGCTACGGTAACACCAGCCTTTAGCCGCATCGCATTTGCTGCGAATTATAATTTCAATGACCCGGCCAAGCAGCGTTTAAAATTTACCATGAAGTCTAAGGCGACCGATAAAATTCTGCTGGAACGGGAAATCAAAGCCAACGATACAGCGGCTATAATAGACCTCAATGTTATTTACATGGACGGAAAAGTAGCCGATTTCCCAAAAGTGCCGGCACCTGTGGAGGGCAAAGTACAGTTGATCTATATGCTCCAGTCCAACATCTTAAATTACCGGGAGCCCGTGGACATTGTATTTGGAAAATACTATTTTACCCCCAAAGTGTTTGAAGAGGTCGTACGGATCAAAAATCTAAAAACCAATACGTTCTCTCAGCCCCTCGTTTTCGATCCCTTTCCCTTAGGCATCCAGGATTATAAGGGAGAGAAGACCTCGGTCTTATTTCGGGCCTATATTTATAAAGCTGGGACAAATATTCCCTATACCGAAGGATCGTCTTTTGAATTCAGCCAGCTGACCTCAGGTGCACCGGTGCCCTCGCCCACAAAAGCCATTTCCAAGTTGTTTATTATCAATGAAGCACCCATCAACACCATGATGCGGTTTAATAAGGTTTTAGAATTATAAAGTATGAAAAATTTGTCAACAAAGCTGTATCCCCTGGTCACTGCGCTCCTTCTGATCGGCATTCCCTTCCTGTTCAGTGCCTGCAACAAGGACGCTGCGGAGGTGGAACGCGCGATGCATATCCTGATCAATGGCTATAATGGCAGTGACCATCCATTGCAGATCGCCATTGATACGACCGTATTTGATCATAAAGATGGTGCTTTTATCATCCAACCGCAGCACAATATCCATTTTGCGACGGCGTACAGTTACAAAATACCAAAAAAAAGACTGGTTACCTTAACCGATACGGAGACAAAGAAAGTGGTTTACAGTGCCGAATTGCCTGAAAACACGATTAAAGTCAATTTCAACTACGTCTATTTTGATGGCAAGGTGCAGGAAGTGACCCCACCTGCTGCGGAGCCCAATGTCAATAAACTGGGCTTTTATATTTATGATAAAAGCATTGATTTCCCGATTGATATTTCTTTACAGAAGGTCAATGCAGCGACGGGTGATGTCCGTAAGGAGTACATTGCAAAAAATGTACTTCCCGGAAGGTGGGTCTATGTAGACTATCTACCACCGAAGGATTTTGACAAAGGCGCTGATCTGCGGAGTGCCACGGTCAATTTCACCAAGGCCAATACGGAAAATGAATGGGCTTTTGACGGCGACGAAACAAAAAGTAAAATGGGTGCCGAAGGATTCTTTTTGCCAAAATTGAACGATAAAGGCAAGGTTCAGCCTTATTTTATTGCGCCAAAAGTACCGAATCAAATATTCAGCCGGCTTTTCTTCTACTTAGATTAAGGTCGTCAAAAAAAGGAAGCAGGGCTGTCCTGCTTCCTTTCCCTTAACCCAGCTTCCGCCAGAAATTGAGAAAACCGTCACATGCCGTATACTCCAAATCAAAATTACTAGGAATCTCTTCCCAGCCACTCCAATAGGAAACGACACGCGTACCAATAGGCAGCAGCGCAAGCTGATTCCGAAGAGCCGCGGTGTAGGCATGATAAAGTTTTGGATCAGGCGCTATGGAGTAATCTATTGGACTCGATGTGTCTATATTTTCATAGAAGGAGTTATAGAAATAAAATGCGTCATAGTCGGAAAAACAGATCTCGTCAATATTGCCATGAATAAAGGCTACATTGTGCACCTGATGTTTCTCGGCCAATCCATTGGAAAGCTCCACCAGCGATTCGCGCTGTTCCACACCATAAAACATTCCCTGGGTGCAAGAAGCGCCAACAAGGCAAAATTTCCCTGCTCCGGCACCAATATCCAGGACTTTGTCCATGGGAGATTCAACCAGGTACTCGGCAGCCATTTTTGCGACATGAACAGGTGTCCAGTGGCGTTCAGCCAATTGTTTTATTTTGGACGGGTATATATCATCAAATACACTGTCATCGACATCCATATTAGACCGAAGAGCTTTAAAAATCATTCGTATTTACCTATTTAACCTTTCGTACTGCACGTACAAACCATTGAAAATCCCCCCCTAGATTATTGTCGGTCAACAACAAACTTTCTAATACTCATCATATAACCCAAATGCAGCCCTTCATGAAAATTATTCCATTCGAAGGCATCCGCTATTGAAGTGAGATGAAAGCCCGTTCCGGTTGTACGTTCTTGATAGTGGACAAACTTTTTGTTATTAAAATCACCGATGGTCGGCTCAATCTGCTCGAGGAGTAATCTTTTAAGCAGATCGGCTTCCTGTTGCGATACCGCTGCTGTCGGTCTTGTGCCGGACTGATAATTCACAAACACTTCCTCGGGGATATGTCCCGCTACCCCAGATCCGATATAAATTAATTTATGCTGTGTGGCAATGATGTGCCCGATATTCCAGATCAGGTTGTTGCTAAAGCCTTCGGGAATGCGGTTAAGCTGTTCCAAAGAATAATTGTCGAAGAACTTAAGGTAAGCCATGCGGCTTGTTTGCCAGGCGCGAAAGAGTGAATCCATAAAATTTAAATAGGGTTAAAAAACGCGATCCTGATCGCTTTCCGAATGCACTTGGCAATAGTTATTGCCTGTAGTTTTCCATTTTAGTCCCCAGTGATGCAGATTCAGGATAATCTTCAACAGTTCCTTACCCTTTTCTGTTGGGCTATAGCGTATCTGAGGCGGTACGGTGTTTTCAATTTCTTCGGTAACGACAAGCGATTCTTCTTTCAGCTCCTTTAAACGTTTGCTCAGTACCTGATCTGAAAGTGTCGGAAACATTTTTTTTAAGGTGCTGAATTGCGATACATCCGCTGCAATACAGTATAGAATCTGCATTTTCCAACGCAACGCTATTTGCGCCAGTACTTCGTTCACATCACATGCCTGTGCCAAAGTCTGTAGATTCTCCGTGTTGGTGGATTGTTTTTTTCGGGGTGTTGCCATTTTAAATATCGAGTTATAGCCACTCACTTCAGGATGAGTTATTGTGCGAACAAAAGCTTGCCTATACCTTTGTCAGGTATTAAAAACAGTATAAAATTATAAAAAAATGAAACAACTGCGAACTTTATTTCTGCTTGTCCTGCTAAGCTGCGGTATGTTAAGTGGATACGCTCAACACCAAGATCATCGGCCTACCTATGTGCTGGTTCACGGGGCCTGGCATGGCGGCTGGTGCTGGCAGGCCGTCGCACAGCAGCTCACCGATGCTCACTACAGGGTATACACCCCGACGCTGACGGGGCTTGGTGAACGTAAACACCTGATCGAGCCTTCGGTCGACATCAACACCCATATCCAGGACATCGTCAACCTGATCGAGATGGAAGATCTGCACGATGTGTATCTCGTTGGGCACAGCTATGCCGGTGCTGTGATTGCCGGAGTTGCCGATCGCATTCCCTCACGATTACACAAGTTGATTTTTCTCGACGCCATGATTATTGAAGATGGCCAGAGCCCCATTTCATTGCAACCCAAGGCAGTGCAAGAAATTCAGCTCAAAAACATTCAGCGCAAAGAGAATTTTGCGCCTTTTGATGTTGCACTATTTGGTGTTACAGCCCCCGGCATGGTTTCCTGGGTCAAGGAAAGACTCAGCGCACAACCCTTTGGCACATTTGCACAGCGGCTGCACTTAAAAAACAAGTATGGCAATGGATTACCCTTGGCCTATATCGCATGTACCGATCCACAGCTGCCCATTATGAAGGAGATGAGCGAAAAGGTGCGCGCCGACCACAAGCTCAACTGGCACTATCGGGAGATCGCGACGGGCCACGATGCCATGCTCACAGCACCTACAAAATTGGCTGATATGCTGGTGACACTGGTGGACTAACGTTCGAATGTACTGTTAGAAGACCTTTTTACGCTAGACCAAAAAGCTGATTTGATTTTTATTGAACTTTTTGAAAGGAGCTTTGTTCAATTTGAAAGGAATTTTTTTCAATTCGTAAAGAAGAAAGCATGAAAGCACAAATCGGACTCGTTATCACGGCAGTCGCTGGAGCAGCACTGCTGGTATACAAACGCTGGAAACAGCGTTCGGTACAAGAATCAACCGAAACAACAGATCGCAAGCAGACGGGCAATCTAACAAACCCACCTTCGTGGTACCGCCCACTTAAAATGCCCGACATCGACAGCAGCGATATTGTGTCATTGCAATACGCTCCCGCAACGGTATCGCCCGAAAGAAATGATGCGGCGCAAGGGATCAACAAAAACATTTCGTATTACCACAAAGGTAATAGACATCAATAAGGTAGTTGTATAACTACCTTATTGCTATCCTATTATCTTATAGCTATCTATCCAGTTCTTTCAGGTATTCGATCATGGCATCGAGGCTCTGCAGCAACTTTTCACCTTCGAAGCCCACCTTTCGGAAACGGATGTTCCCTTTTTTATCCAAGATCAACGTTGTCGGAATGGAGGTTATTTCCAGTTTACTGCTCAGCTTTTTATCTTGGTTGTAATAAAATGGAAAGTCAAATTCGGGATTGGCCTGCGCCCATTTGTAGGCGTCGTCCCAGCTATTTCCACTGCCCGAATTGAGCACAACGAACTTCACCTGCGGGTCATCCGCATATTTTTTGTACACCTGATGTAGATAAGGAAAAGAGGCTATGCAGGGTTTGCACCAGGTTGCCCAAAAATCAATGACAACAATCTTGCCCGCAAGTTCCGCCTTAAGCAAGGGCTTTTTGTCCATATCAACGATGCTGAGGTCTTCTGGAAGAGGTGTACTGCCGATGATCTTCTGAAACTCCGCGTAATAGCCCTGCTTCCATTGCTTGTCGAGCTGCCTAAAATAAGCCTGCCGCTCGGCGGCATCGCCTATCCCCTTTTTATCGAGCGCGCTGTCGAGCAGCTGCCGGATCTGTGGATCAAAAGGCGCATAGCCATAGGCTGCCTCCAGTACGGGTATCGCATGCTCTGGCTCATTCCACGCTTGATACTGCAGGGCAATGGTCCGGAGCAGTGCCGCCGATTTGAGCGTAGGGATGCTTTTGGCAAACCAGTCCTGCGCTACTTCAGTCTGATTTAACTGAGCAGCGATAAGCCCCTGATTGGCCATAAGTTCTGCTTTCACCGCAGCGATTTTATCAGCCTTGGCGGGGTCATGCGCCACCAGATAACCTGTTTCGGGGAAATAGCGTATTAAGCTCACCGGATAGGCCGCCACACTGTCCAACAGGTATAGATTGAGCTTGGATGCATCGTTGAGCAGCAGCTTATGATCCAACAGCAGCTGCACATATTGATTGTAGGCGCGCCATTTGTATGGATCTTGCTCCCATCGGGTAATCAGAGGCAGGTATTTCTTGGCCTGTACGCTGTCGCCATGCCGCACATAGTAGGTAAAAAGATAGTCGTAAGCGCTGCCATAGGCCGCCTCATTATCGGCGGTTTTAAGGGCAAGAAGCTGCCCGATCTTGGCGACCACCGCCGTGGAATCCGGCTCGCGAAACAGTTTATTGAGCCGATAGGCTATGCCGATCTTCTTGTTGGGAAACTCCTTGATCACAACCTGGCGGATCGAATCTACTTTTTGATTTTGACCGAGTATCAAATACCCCATGGTCACCTTATTGAGGTTCCCTTCAAAAAGCGGGTTGCTGCGGAATTTCTTTTCAATCACGCCCAAGCCCTTTTTCAGGAGCCGGGCCTGCTGGGCGGGGTTACTTTTCTTCATCTCGAGGACGATCAGCCGGAGCTGGGCCTCGTAGTTGTCGGGATACAAGCTCAGCTCTTTTTTGAGGTAATGCTCCTGTTTCTCCACGATGCGATCCGATGTTTTATCCTGGACGGGTATGCTGTACGATTTACCCAGGTAATTACCGGCGATCAGTTTCCCCTGTTTATAGACGTAGATCTCATACTGACTGCTGTCGCTTGCCCGCTGCACAAATTTCTTGTCCTTGTCCGCGATCGTAAAGCAGGAAAAGTTGGCGTAGGGCGGCAGTTTAAAACGTACACGCCACTGTCCGCCTTCGCTCTGCATGGGCATGCGGCTCGGAAATTCGTAAAAATTGGAGTAGTTGAAATCCACGAAAAACGGCCCTGCGCCAGGAGCAGCGGTAGATTTACCGGGATCAAAGCTGATGGTCACGGTATCACCGGCGGCTGCTTTTTCCGGTAGGATGCTGACTTGCGCCTGCACTCCCAGGGTTGCTGGCAGTAACAGCAGCAGCAAGGCCTGTCTAAGCAGTAGCAAGGCCTGTTTATATAGCTTAATCATTCTGTTGGAGATTACCATTGGTTAATAAAATAGCACTGGCGATCGGTATTTTGGTATCGCTTTGACTAAAATCTGTTTTCACCTTCGAAAGTACAGGCAGGGCCCGGTTTGTGCGGACCAGGTCAAACCAGCGGTGGCCCCATTCGCCAAGCAGCTCCAGCTGCCGTTCCTTTTCGAGGGCCAGGGCGATAGCTGCTTTGTCCAGCGTTTGTGGCAGCGCAGCGAGGCCTGCACGCTCGCGGATCTGATTGATATCCTGTAGTGCCGCTTGCAGCTTATTTTGGTTGAGCCGCGCTTCGGCACGGATCAGATACTGCTCGGCCAGGCGCAGCACGGTATTGTATTCGGCAACCGGTGTCGCTGTGCGCAACTTATACTTGTACGGCATATAAAGTGTTTTATTGTTTACCACATACGATTTTAACCATTGTGATTTACGCAGGTCGTTCTCCTCATAAGCTGCCACGGTCGCATCATACAGCTGATAGTAACTCCGTGCCGTCGCTACGGCCGGAACGATGCTGAATCCCTCCCAGGTGTTGACACCTGCCGTCGAAAGATTGACCGTCTGCAACTGCCAGATGGCCTCTTTGCTCGTCTTCAAAAAGACCGTATTGAGGTCGCGCGACAGTTCGTACCGGTTATCCCCGATGACTTTGTCGGCGGTCGCTTCCGCATCGGCCCAGTCCCCATGGTACAGGTATACCCGGGCCAATAGTGCATCAACCGCTTTTCTATTGGGGCGGGTACGCTCATTGCCCTGGTAGGTATCCGAAATATCCACAGCAGCCTGCTTCAGATCGCCCAGCATAAAAGCATAGAGCTCTTCCCGGGACGCTGGCCCTTTTTGGTTGTTGGCTTCCAGATCTTTGGTGTCTGTGATCAGGGGCACTTTTTGGAAGAGGTTGCTCAGGTAAAAATAATTGAATACCCGCGTAAAACGCGCTTCTGCCGAGAGCTGCGCTTTTACCTTGGCGCTGAGTGCCGAAGCTTCAAGTCCCTCGATTATCTTATTGCTGTGATTGATATAGCTATAGGGTTGCGACCACAGCCGATCGAGGTACGAGGTTGCGGGACTCAGCCGATTGTATTTGTACTCATCGTAGCTTGTAAAGGCCGAGTTGTAATCGTCGGCCAGGCTGGACAGCACGATGCTCATCAGTCCACTGGCAAACTGGTTATTGTAGTTGTTCATACTGGTATAGAGTCCGCCCACGGTTGCTGTGGCCGTTTTTTCGTCACTGAAGGCCGAGGCTGCCGCTACTTCTGTCTTGGGGGGATCCACCGCCAGAAATTTGTTGCAGGAGAGGTTCAACAGGGATGTTGCAAAAAGGCTGTAGATGATATATTTGTTCATGGTGTAAATCTTTAGTTTTATGATCATTAAAAAGTGAGCTGAACCGCGAAGGTATAGGTACGTAGCGATGGTGTAGCGCTGCTCCGCACCGAACCAAAAGGATTTACATCCGAAACATAGGTACGGTCAAAACCAGGCATCTCGGGATCCATACCTCTAAAGCTTGTCCAGGTAAAGAGGTTCTGTGCATTGAACTGCAGCACAGCACGGTTTATATTGATCTTCTGCGCCCATTTGGAGATGTCGTAACTGAGGGATACATTTTTTAAACGGATAAAAGAGGCATCATCCCATACCGCCGATGAATAACGGTAGTAATTGCGGTACGCCAGGTTGGCATCGTTGGCGCTGTTGGCGGTTGCACGCGGTACATCCGTCACATCGCCCGGCTGCTGCCAGCGGCGCAATACATATTCATCCAGATTGCCCAGTGCGCCGATGGTCGTGGCCTGCGGGCCATAACCAATGGAGGGTCCCTCCTGTTTGACAAACTGAAACAGCAGTCCAAGGCTCACATGGCCATAACTCAGGTTGTTGTTGATCCCGCCATAAAACTTCGGCAGCAGTGAACCCAGGGTCACATAGTCATTGAATTCGGTGATTTTCCCATCACCATTCACATCCAGGAATTGAGCGATACCCGTTTGCGGATCCACTCCCGTAAACTGAAATCCACGCACAATACGGGTAGACTCGCCAATGACGTATCGCCTTACATCGCTGCTACTTTCAAGATTAGGATAGTCCAGCAGGGTATTGGAAGGAAAAGTCATATTGAAATTGGTTTTCCAGCTGAACTTTTCCTTTTGGATATTCACGCTGCTCAGCTCAAACTCAAGGCCCTTATTTTCGATCAGTGCGGGGGTATTACCAAAATAAGAATTATAGCCTGTCTGCGGTGCGAGCACGATATTGATCAGCTGATTATCCGATCTATTGTTGTAATAATTGGCCGTCAGGAAAATACGGTCCCTGAAAAAACCAAGGTCGAGGCCCAGTTCTTTCTTTTTGATTTCTTCCCAGCCAAAATTGGGATTGAACACCCGCGTCGGATAAAGCCCCGTGATGCTCTGGTAGGCAAAACCTGTGCCCCAGGTATCGAGATACTGGTAATCGCCGATCTGGTCATTGCCCGTCACCCCCCAGCTGCCACGTAGCTTACCGAAGCTCAGTATAGACTGATCCTGGAAAAACTCTTCGCTGCTGAATACCCAGGCTGCACCGATCGACCCAAAATTACCGTACTTATTGTTGGGTCCAAAGCGCGAAGAACCATCCCTTCGGTAGCTGAAATTCAATAGGTATTTGTCGGCATAGGCATAATTGATACGTCCAAATGCAGATTGGTAGCGGTAGTCGGCATACTGATTGTTGCGGATTGCGAGGATGCCTGCTGCAGCTATATTATCCAGCTGCGAATCACTCGGGTAGCTGCTGCCATCGAAGTATTTCCCTTCGGTGACCCTTTGCTGCCAGGTGCCACCCAAAAGCAACTTGAAATCATGTTTACCAATTGTTTTGCTGTAGTTTAATTGCGGCTCAATGATATAGGACTGATAATCCGAATTCCCGTAAGAGGCCATTGATCCCGTACTCGTCAATGGATTAAATCCCGCGTTGGGTAGCAAGCGCGTCTGGTCCATACTTTTGAGGTTATAGCCCACATTGACTTTCGCGACCAATTCAGGTAAGATGGCGTATTCGGCAGAAAAATTGGCCAGCAGGGATTTAGCTTTAGAAATACTCGAGCGCTCCATGTAGGCTGCAGGATTCTGTAAGGTCTGCTGAAACCAGTAGTAGTTGCCATTTTCATCGTATAAAGGATAATTTGGCGCCAGGTTATAAAACTGTGCAATATCTGTGGGGACCGTATTGTTGCGGTCGAGGTTGAGGTTGAAACTGCTGTTGAGTTTAAATCGCTGGTCTTTGGACTGTGTAGACAGGTTCAACAGTGCACCGCCACGCTGATAGTTTTTATTACCGGGCAAGGGATCACCCTGACGGTTGAAATTGGCACTCGCCAGGTACTGCGTATTTTCGTTGCCACCGGAAAAAGACAGCTGGTAGGTGGAGAAAGGAGCCGATGCACCATAAAACTGCTTTTGCCAGTCACTGTAGGCAGACTGATCCCAAGTAAGCAGATCTGGCGCATTATCTGCCGTTGCCGTCCAGTTATCGTTTTTAAAGCCCTCTTTCCGGATGTCCAGGTATTGCTGCGTGTTCAGCATCTTCAGGTTGCGGATGGCTTTACTGGAGCCCACATTGGCATTAAAGTCTATTTTAAGCCCGCCCTTATTGCCCTTTTTTGTTGTGATCAAGATCACACCATTCCCACCCCGGGAGCCATAAATGGCTGTCGCATCGGCATCCTTAAGCACATCGATGCGTTCAATATCCTTGGGATTGATCAGGCTCAGCGGGCTTTGATTGCCATTGGCTGCGGTAAACTGATTCATGCTTTCGTCCGAAAATGGGATACCGTCGATAATGTAAAGCGGACTGCTGCCATTGGTCAAGGAGTTGACCCCGCGCAGCTGCACCTGAAAGGAGCTGCCCGGCAAGCCCGAATTGGAAGCGATATTAAGTCCCGCAACGCGGCCCTGCAAGGCTGCCAGGGGATCCAGTACCGGTTGTGTTTCGATCTCCTTGCTGGTCACGCTGGATACCGAACCGGTATTTTTGCGTACCGAAGACGTGCCGTAACCGATAACCACCACTTCATCCAGGTTGCCCGGATCGACCTCAAGGCTTATTTCCAGGGGGCCGTTGCCTGCGGCCTTCACTTCCTTGCTTCGGTAGCCGATATAACTCAAGAGCAATATATCCTCCTGCTGCAGCCCACTTAAACTAAAGCGGCCGCTGGCATCGGTAACCGTGCTGGCGATCTTGTTTTTAACACGGACGCTTACCCCTTCCAGCGCGGCACCCGAAGCATTGCTGACCCGTCCAGAGATGGTGGCCTGCAAAGATTTGCTAGCCCCTTTTCCCTGGAGCACAATGGTGTTTTTGACAATTTGATAACGGATCCCCTTCGCCGCGAATGCCTGCCGAAGCAGTTCGGGGATATTGGCATTATTTAAATTGACATTGAAAGGCAGATCGGGGTTAATTTCATGGGGGTCGTAAACAAAGCGATAATCGCTTCGCTGCTCAATGGCTTTGACGAGTTGTTTGAGTTGAACATGGTCAGCTGCCTTGTCTGCCTGCTGGCTAAAGGCATAGCCATTGACATGCATCAGCATCAATAGCAGTGTTTTTACGGATTGTTTCATAGGGTATTTAGATTGAATATTCGTTTGTTTTGGGCTTGGTTAGGGCACAAGGACGAGTCGGTCCTTGTCGATGGTATAATTTATGCCGGCAAATCGCAATATTTTAAGCACTTCGGCAAAGGACTCTTTTTTGCTGATTTTTCCGCTCAGCACTTTATTATTATAAACGGGTGACAGGCTATAGGTAAAATTGTACCAACGGGCGAGATCGGCCAAAATCTCCGGCAGCGGGGTCTGGTCAAATTCAAAGTAACCGTCTTTCCAATTGGCAGCATCCTGTGCGCTGTTGTCCTGCAGCAGCTCGAAGGCGCCGTTCTGTACATTCAGTTCGATCGACTGCCCCGGCAGCAATACCTGCTGAAGACCCGCATTGCTGACCCGTATTTTTCCCTCATCCAGCTGTGTGGTCAACAGCTGACTGTCGTTTGCGTATAACTTCACGTTAAAAGCCGTTCCCAAGGCCTCGATGCTGGTGTTGCCGACATGAACAATAAAAGGTTTCGCTTTATTTTTTGCCACCTTGAAATAAGCTTCACCCGTCAGGAATACCGCGCGTTCCTGTAGGTTATATCCCGATCCGATTTCCAGCTTGCTGTCGGCATTTAGCCAGACGATGGTACCATCCGGAAGCTCCATTTTGAATTCTTGCCCCTTTTTGGTTTTGACAGCCACCTTCGCCCCTTTTTCCTGCGCCATATAGGCGGGGCTAAACGGCTTCTTGTCGTCGAGGCTGACCACTTCGTTGCCGATCAGCAGATCCGCCTGGAATTGACCGACACTAAAAGGCAAAGGTTGCGGTGCTCGTTGGGGCTTGGAAAAGAAATATATAGCGGCGCCTGCCATCAAAAAGAATACCAGACTGGCAGCCACCTTCAGATAGGCACGTCGTTGGCGATGCCCCCGCAAAACGGGTCCAAAAATATGCTGTTGGAAATACCGGTCTTCGGCCGCCAGATCAAGTTCAGGTATATCTTTTTCGTTATTTGTCTTGCTGAGCTGATTGTACCAACTTTCGACAAGTGCCGTTTCCTCGGCATTGCACAGACCTTGTTGGTAGCGCTGCAATAATTGTTTCGATAAGGGTGGTTTCATAGGTGCTATCCTGTTTATTGATTAGAAGACAGGATGGCGGCCCTTTAGTGGTAGAAAAAAATGAAAATAGTTCGTATTTTTTTTCTTAAAACCGTCAACGCATTGGATATCTGCTTTTTGACGGTCTGCTCCGAGATCTCCAATTCCGCGGCAATCTCCCGATAACTACGTTGTTCGAAACGGCTTTTTTTGAAGATCAAAGCCATTTTGCGGGGTAGCTTTTCAATCGCCTGATCGATCTGCGCGGCCAATTCTTTCTCCCGCAGCAATTCGTCGGGCATAATTTCAAGGCTGGGGGCGGCATGCTCCAGGTAATGTTCATATTTACGTCCGACATCCTGGCTGGCGATGCGGTTGATCACCAGGTTTCGGGCCGAACGAAACAGGTAAGCCTGATAGGAATGCTCAATTTCCAGTCGTTCCATGCGGTCCCAGAGATTGGCAAATATTTCCTGCACAATATCACGGGCTTCATCACGATCGTCCAACATGCGGAAAACATGCACATACAACTTCACCCAATTTTCTTCGTAAAGCTGGGTAAACAATTGTCGGACATGTGTGACACTCATCTGCTGGTTCAGTTATTGTTGATGAATCAAAATTAGGTTTTATTTTTAGGAAAGTCAATTTATGATGGATTTATACACAAACCAGTAGAATAATGCAACAGACCATTGCTCTTAAGATTAACTCTATTCTATTTTCCCCAAAAAAACCGCCAAAAGTTTATATCCTTTTGGCGGTTAGCTGATTTGTATATTTCCCTTGAACTACACTGTGCTCATGCGATTGGCCGGCTAAGAAATTACTTCACATATTTCCAGCTAAACTCTTTTCCCTGGACTTGCACTTCAAGATGTCCGGGTGTCGTACCTTCGAATGTTCCATGCCACCAATTGCCCGAAACCGCTCCTGCTGTGATAAACTGCACGCCCTTTACTTTAATCTCTTCGTACAAATGCATATGGCCCTGCAACACCAGCTTTAGGCTATGTTCCTTAAAGAGATCGAATACCTGTTTTTGGTTTGCAAAGGTGTCGGTAGCCGTATAGCGCCCCTCCAACACCGGATAATAAACCGACAAAAAAGGCACATGTGAAATAATCACTAGAGGTTGATCTTGGGCTGTATTTTTCACCAGATCCTGCAGCCATGCGAGCTGCGTATCCCCAATGACATATTGGTTATCTTTGGTTTCCACACTATTTAGCACAATAAACTTCCAGCCCTTATATTCAAAACTGTAATACGTCTGGCCAAAAGTCTTTTCAAAGAGCTCAAAGTCATTCTTGCCATTCCGAAGATCGCGCGGCAAGCGGTCGTGATTGCCAATCGCCATATGGTATGGCTTTTTTGTAAGGTCGAAAAGGCTCTTTAAGGACCTGAGGCGCTGCTCGCCCGCCGATAAGTCAGTTGTTTTTAAATTGTCAATATCGACATTATCGCCGCCGCTTAGCAGCAGCTCGACCTGAGGGGGCAAGGATTTTAATCTTCGCTCCACCTGACCAAGTGTCGAATCACTGTGTACATGCATATCCGTTAAAAATGCAAACTTGAATTCTTGTGCACAGGCGGCCTCCACACCAGATAACACAAGAAAAAGAAAAAATAAAATAGCTGTTGTTACACGACGCATTACCATCCGAATATTTGTTTAAGATTATCATTTAAAAGTATTTCGCCTTGCGGTATAGGGCGATAATAAAATTTGGGCGCTTCAAAATTCCCAGTATTTTCGATCGTTTCGACAGTTCCACTGTTTCCATCCGATAAAAACACACCCACATCCTGTCCAAATCGTCCCACACGATAATACTGCAGTTCTCTGCCCAAGCTGTTTTTCTCTTTTACTGCGGGAATAGACGATGAGGCAGCTAATAACACCATATCCGGAATGCCATCGCCGGTCATATCATGTTGTCCCAATCCATTGAAATAGATGCCTTCACGTTTGTTTTTCAACAGTTCGCCCACATTCCAGCGCATGAGGTCGGTAAAGCGAAAGCCTTCAAAAGCAAGTTCGACCCGACGTTCCCTCCGGATCTCCAGTACCAGGTTGCGCTGGCTACTTTCGACATTGGCATAGCGTGCTGCCATAACCGGATCTATACGTTCGCTGACGGTCATATCAGGCATACCAGCCCTTCTGCGTAGCAAATTGATACTACGATCAAGATCAGCCTGTGTAAGTTGTCCCAGCTCTGCTTTCGCTTCAGCAAAATTTAATAATACTTCGGCATAGCGGTACAGCGGAATGTCCAGGTTGTTGCGCGCTTCCAGACTGAGTGTATTTTGAAATCCTTTGATCTGGTGATAGCCCGAGAAGTTTTTGGCCAGCTGCTGCACATATAATCCGGCACCCTGGGCATAAGTATGGGAATAGATCAACTCCCATCCCGGATACGCATAGGTCTGTGACAGGCGCGGATCGCGGTTTTCAAATTCTTTGACAAATGTATTTTTCGCATAGCCTGGCTGTGCTGTATAAAATGAGCCATCTTTCATGAGATAGGCCTGCACAAGATCACGGAGCGGATAATACTCGTAATTACCAAACATCCCTGGCCAGGAGTCCGCATTGAGCACATTGTTGGCATAAAAGCGTCCCAGCACCACCTCCTTGTTATTTTCGAGATTTTCACTGAAAAATAAAGACCCATAGTCCACATCAGGTCTGCCGGTATTATAGATGGTAAAACCACCCTCACGCATCTGCTCATCACTCAGGAGCTGTGCCTTGGTCAAAAAGTCATTTGCCGAACTTTTCAATTCAAGCTCACTGTGGTATTTCCGATAAGTTCCTTCATACAGTGCAAAGCGGCCATATTCCTGCAGCACCACCCATTTATTAACGGTACCGAGTTTGATGCGGGGCTGTACGTTTTGGGCAGCAAACTCAAAATCTTCCATGATTTTTTCTACGACTGTGGCACGCGGATCACGTTTGGCAAATAAATAGTCATTATCACCAACCTCGAGCGTTTTATCTACCCAGGGCACATCTGAAAAACGCTGTACTTTCTCCGCATAGAACCGTGCCCTAAAATAACGGGCCAATCCCTCATAATGCGCTTTCTCACTATCACTGATATTCGCTTTTCCCATGTGCTGCAAAAAGAAATTTATTTTGCGGAGCTGCACCCAGTCCCAGCCGCCCGAGATCGTTGCGGCAGAGGCGTTACCAGCCATAATGGTCTTGATTTCGGTATTGCCCGTTGTACTTGCATTGTCCGAGGTAGCATCAGCCTGATAGATACCAAGTCCTGAGAAATTATACAATCCATTGATATACAATTCCAGATCCGTGGCTGTATTAAAGAAATTTTCGTTATTGATCGCAGTTTCAGGAACACGATCCAAATAGTTGTCGTTACAGCTTCCAAGCAGGGAAATTACTGAACCCACTAAAGCTATTTTTATATATTTATTTATCATGATAGGCAATTAAAAAGTCACTTGAATACCAGCTGAAAAACTCCGTTGAAAGGGATAAGTCAATCCATTCCCGACACGATCTGAACCGATTGTAGGATTGGTATAGGTATTTTCATTCAACGTCTCCGGGTCAAAATAGCGTTTTACCGCCGACCATTCGATGATATTCTCGCCACTGAGATACACGCGCAGATTGCTGATCTTCGCACGGGAGACTATTGATTTTGGCAAGGTATAGCCAATGGTCAGATTTTTCAGGCGCAGATAAGCAGCATTCAGCAAATAGTTGGTTTGTGGAATAGCCAGTCCCTGAGCCTGGTCAATACGGGTTCCCAGGTTGCGGTCGGCGAGCCAGGACTGCAATATCGGATAGGCCGCATCGAGATTCTGATCTGCAAGCCCAAGATTCAGGTAAGCCTGCGAATGCTTGGCACGGTCGATATCCGAATCACCTTCCGGACGGTAGAAATCGAGCAAGTGCCCATAGAAATTACCATAAGGTTGTTGGTAAGTCCCCCAATAGAGGTAATCCAGCGGATAATAATCGCGCTTGCCAATTCCCTGAAAAAATGCACGCAAGTCAAACCCCTTCCAGTCAGCAGAAAGATCCACACCAAACTGATAGCGCGGTGTTGAGTTACCGATAATTTTGAGGTCTTTGGTATCCCCTAGATTATATCCTTTTTCAATCTTCCCGTTACCATCCTGATCCACATAAGTAGGCCATCCCGGTACGATGGACAAGGCTCCCCAAGGAATAATCGAAGTCTGGTCTAACTTGGCAATCTCAGCTTCATCTTTAAAAAGCCCATTGCTCTGCAGCCCCCAGATCTCTCCCATCTGCATGCCCTCGTAATACTGCAGGATGCTTTTATTGGGGTTGTCAAAGCGTGTAATCTTAGACTGTGAGTCAGACAGCAATAACTTGGCATTGAAACGCAATGGTGCATTGGCCAATTCAAAATGGTCCTGAAAATTGATGGTCAGCTCCCACCCATTGGTCTTTAGATCGGCGGCATTCTCGCGGGGCTCATCTGCCCCCAAAATATTGGGTAGATCTTTGCCCAGCGTCAGCATCCCCAAGGTACGTCTCGAATAATAATCAAAACTAGCTGAAAGCTTATTTTTCAGTACAGCTACATCCATACCCACATTCACAGTATTGACCTTCTCCCAGGTATAGTTTGGCGACACTAAGGAAGGCACCTGAATAAAGATACCGCGTTCACTGCCGAATAAATATTCCGAATCTTTTTTTTCCATCGAAGGGAGGTAGCCGTAGTTTGACACAGACTGATTACCCAGCTGGCCATAAGAGGCTCTCAGTTTCAAGAGATCCAGTCCTGAAACTCCTGACATAAAATTTTCACGATCGATGCGCCATGCCGCCGAACCCGAAGGGAAAAAGCCAAAACGTTTGTTTTTTGGAAAGCGGGACGAACCGTCGTAACGGCCATTGAACTCGACAATATACTTATCGTCATAGGTGTAGTTCAAACGGTAGAAGGCTCCGCGTAGTGCATAGGTATCAATTGCCTCGCCCATTTTCATAGTCCCCGTTGCAAACTGAATCGTCGGAAAAGATTCCGAAATCAAACCCGCGCGTTCGGCACTGATAACTTCATAGCGGTAATCTTCCTGGTTGAAGCCCAATACCGCGTTGACCTGATGCCTGTTAAAGGACTGCATATAGGTTCCGTAGATATTGTACACGTTGTAGTAGGAAAACCCTGCTTCACGGTATGCGCCTGTGGTCCCTTCTTTTCGGATATCATCCGGACCGTAACCAATCTCATATTGCTTGGTATACCAATTGCGGTTCAAGGAATTGCGCTGAAAGGTGTAATCGGCATTGACTTTAAATTTATTGCTGAAAAAGCGAAGTTCCGTATTGAAAGTTGATTGCACATCAAGTCGCTTACGGTCACTTTTTCCACCATCGACCATTTGCGCTGCGATGATACCTGCCGAAGAATTGGCCCATGTGCCATCTGGATTTTTATCAAATGACGTTGGAAAAATATTGTAGATATCCGCCAGGCTCATCTGCGATGGTGCAAGTCGGCGTATGCTTCCAATCACTGTATTATTGCCAAATGAAATAAAATCTGAAAGTCTATAATTCACTTTCGAGCGCAAATTGTAACGGTCAAAGTAGTCTTCTGTAAGCTTAACGGGCGAATTTTGTCGGTTGTAGCTGCCGCTGATATAATATTGTACCTTCTCATTGGAACCCGAGATCGACAGGTCATGCGTTTGAGTTGCATTCCAGTCAGATAGGAAGTAACGCGTCCAGTCCCTATTTCCCATATATTCCCAGACTTTGGAATCCGAAGGATTAACCCGCACCCCGGCGATAGTAGGATTATCCGAGCGCTCCTTTGCATATTGGTAAAACTGATCCGAGTAATTGACATTGTCCCAAGGCGTATTGTCTGTTGAGGTTTCCAGTAATCGCGAAAACACATAAGGATCTGTTATTTTATCAGGCATTACCGTCGGCGTATTCCAGGTAAAATTATTGGAATAGTTCACCTTTACATCCCCTTTTCCGGTTTTAGTCGTGATAATAAGTACACCAAACGAGGCACGTGCACCATAAATTGCAGCGGCAGAAGCATCTTTGATGACGGTAAATGATTCAATATCCTGTGGTGCGATGCGAATTAATTCCGCTGCCGAAATCGGCACGTTGTCGACCAGGATTAAGGGATCGCCGCCGTTGATCGAGGTAATACCACGAATATTAATTTTAGGAGCGACCCCAGGTTCGCCTGAATTGAACTGTATATTCAAATTGGGTGAAATCCCTTGAAGTCCTTGAGCCGCATTGGATATGGGGCGGCTTTCGAGCACCTCTCCGCTGATCTGATCCACAGCCCCGGAGAGATTGGTCCTTTTCTGCGTACCGTAGCCCACCACGACCACCTCATCCATCTGATTTGCCGCGGCATCTGTCAACTGAAAAACCACACTCGAACGTTTGCCCGACGTAACGATATACTGACATTCCTCTTTTGGCGATAAGCCGGTATACGTCACCAGAATACAGTAGTTGCTATCCACTGGCAGATTGTTAAACACTGCTTTTCCCTGCTGATCAGCCTGACCAGAGCGCTTCAAGTTGCTGACCTTATTTTTTATGGTCACTGTAGCATTGGCCAGGCCCTTCGACTTTGCATCCTGCACGATGACAACGAGTTGCCCTCCTTGCTGGGCAAAGCCCTTTTGGCCACAAGCAATCGCTAATAGCAGTAATAAAGCCCCTTTGGCAGGCCGTTTTTTAGATAAAGATAATTGCATATTTTTACTTAATAATTGTGCATAGTTGTCCAAGGCTCCCCGATTTTGGGGTGCATTTATTTAATTTTTTTTATTTTTTATAACCTGCTTTTTACGATCCTATAGGTATTTTTTTCGGCGTTAAACTCCAATCTAAGATCATTTGCAATACAGATTGTCTGCAAAATCTGCGCAATATCATTTTCCTGCGTATACGTACCATATAAGGATAATTCTGCGACTTCCTCTTCAGAAAACAGAATGCTTGTACGGTAGAAGGAAGCCAGTGCAGGCAACACTTCTTTAAGCGGCTTATGCTGAAATGTCAACAGTGTTGGTAGGACCCGCTCCGGTGGTTTTTCGGATTTTGCCACAGGTTCCTTTTTGGGCTGCGCAGTCGGTGCCCGCCAGATTTGTCCGGGGCTCAGATAGGCTAACAGCCTTTCACTGCCATTTTCACTACGCTCTTTAATGGAAACTTTTCCGGAGATCAGGCGCACCCTTGGTGTGGCGTATTTGGTTTCCTGCGTTACCCAGAAAGATGTTCCCAAGGCTGTGGTCAGGATATTGCCTGCCAATACGGTAAATGGTCGGGAAGGATCATGCGCCACTTCAAAAAATGCCTTTCCCTCCAATTGAATGGTACGCTGTCCCTTGGGGAAAGGCTGCACCCATGTCAGGCTGGAATGCGCCAAAAGGCGGACTCTGCTCCCATCTTCCAAGTAGATCAGGCTATCTTGCGAAACGCTGCAAGTCATCCGTGTAGATTTCACCGCAATTTCCGCAGCTTTAGTGAATTGTCTTTGTTGCGACCTATCTACCGGATCCCACTCCATAAGATACCAGCTGAAAGAAAAACAAAAAAGAACTAAAGCTGCAAGTTTAGCGAAAAATTGCCAAGACAGCTGTTGGCTTTCCACCTCAGTTTCGGCAGGGAGCAAACGTGCATCAATCTTTTCTTTCATACGATTGCTCGCCAGATCCATATCCACCTGCTCAGCTTTATTTACGTCGAGCTCCAGCATCCATTGCATCAGATGCGCACGCTCTGTGTCTGTCAGCTTTCCTGTGGAATATCGTTCAATCAAATTTTCCAGTTCTCTTTTTTTACCCTGCATACACCTTATAGTTGCAGCAATGGGATGATCGTACCATCCCAAATAGGTTAAGTTTGTATAAAGCTTAGTTTAAGAAAAAATGACGGCGGCAGCGATCGGACATTAGGCTAAAAGAAAAGAAAAAAAGATAAGGACAGAAATACACTGGGATTTAGCTGTTGCAGCTGCATGTGCTGGCGCACAAGGTGCAATGCTTTGCTCAATTGATTTTTTACAGTCTGAAGGGATATGCCTAAGTGTTCCGCAATTTCGTGATTACTGAGGCTCCGTTGGTATTTCAGATTAAACACCATACGCATACGGTCGGGCATTTCAACGACCGACTGTTCGATAGCGACCAGCACATCCGTATAGTTTTCCTCATAACCATCTATTGGAAATAGGTCATGTAAACCATCTTGCAACAGTATACTATATTGCTCGATATGTTTTTCATACACCCCCTTTTTCCTGAAATGCTGAAACAGTTTGTGGTACAAGGCCGAAATGAGGTAAGCCCGCAGTCCACTGTGGATATTGATTGTGTGACGTCTTTGCCAGAGGTCTACAAAGAGATCCTGAACGAGATCCATGGCAACGTCCAGGTCGCCGACCTTCTTGATGGCAATTTGAAGCAGGTGACTCCAATGATGTTCATAAATCTCATCAAAAGCACTGTAATCTGCATTTACCAGACGTGCCAATAGCACGGCGTCTATCGTTTTCACAAGCATACTCTCTAGATCAATAATTCTTCGTCGGCTGTAAAGATCATGCTTTAATACAACTACAGTATTAAGGACAGGTAAAGAATATATTAACTAGAGTTTTGTTCTCAGCGGTACAGGTCAGATCATAATAGTCGTCCCGCATGTTCGCATGGATTATTTTTTCAGTAGGAATTTATACGGTTTTTTAATTTAGACATCCCAAAATCCGCTTCAATTTCAAAATTATCGACTAAATTAGGACACCTTAATTAATTTGGGAGTTTAAAATATATGAAAAAAAATGCTTCCGGCATAAAAAATTTAAAGCAACGTATTGAAAACAAGAACAATGATTTAGATCTTTATCTAAAAGCATTGAATTCTGCCTATTCGGGTATTATAATTACAGACAATCTGCAGTATGATAATCCCATCATTTATTGCAATAAAGCTTTCGAAACCATCAGTGGTTATGCCCACGATGAAATTATTGGCCACAATTGCCGATTTTTACAGGCTCAGGACCGTTCGCAAGCCGAACGTAAGATTATTAAAGAATCCATTGAGCGTGGCGAAGAATGTAAAATTGAAATTCGAAATTATCGTAAGGATGGAACGCTTTTTTGGAACGAACTTTTTATTTCACCAGTGAAGAATGAAGAACGTCAGGTAACTCATTTTATTGGTGTTCAAAATGATATCAGTGATCGAAAAAAAGCGGAGCATGATCTTCGTGAAGAGAAGTCCCATGTGGAGCTCAAAATACAGCAAAGAACCAAGGAGCTACAAGATAAAGAAAGCTTTCTGTCCAGTATTATTGAAACAGTACGAGAAAGTCTCTTGGTACTCGATGCCAAATATATCGTCCTGAGCGCCAATAGGCATTTTTTAAACTCATTTAAAGTCACCACAGAAGAAACGGTAGGAAAATTATTATTTGACCTCGGTAATCAGCAGTGGGATATTTCTTCGTTAAAAGAGATGCTCACTCAGATATTGCCAACCAATAATCCGGTTATCGATTATGAGGTAGATCATATCTTTCCTCATATTGGCCGAAAAGTCATGCTGCTAAATGCTTATCGTATTGAGTTCGAGGGCCAGTATAAAGATAGGATCCTAATCGCCATCGAAGATATTACTGAAAAGAAGGAGCAGGATCGGCGTAAAGATGATTTCCTTTCGATTGCGAGCCACGAACTGAAGACACCCCTCACAACAATCAAGGGTCTCTTCCAGATCTTGCAGCGATTGGGCACCGAAAACACCGATCCGAAATATGTCTCAACTTTAGATAAAATCACAGCATATATCGATCGCTTGAACATATTGATAGCAAAACTCTTAGATACGTCTAAAATTCAATCTGGAAATCTTGAATTGCACATGGAGCCATTTGAGATCGATAAGACAATCCAAGATGCCGTTGAAAGCATGCGATTGGCGGCACCTGATTCTGACATCCACCTTACAGGAAGTACGGGCATTATCGTAGAAGGCGACGAGCTACAGATTATCCAAGTGCTAAACAATCTGCTATCCAATGCAATTAAATATTCACCCGAGTCGAAAAAAGTTGAAGTTAGCATCCACAGGGTAGCTAATTTTGTTAAAATCTCGGTACGGGATTATGGCATGGGCATAAGCTATCAGGATAGACTAAAAATTTTCGAACGATTTTTCCGTGTCAGCCATATACAGAAGAAGTTTCCGGGCTTAGGTATTGGGCTCTATGTTTCGCATGAGATTATCTTAAACCACAAAGGAACACTGTGGGTCGAAAGCGAGCCGGGAGAGGGATCCACATTTAATTTTACATTACCCATCGTAATCAACAAATAAAGAATATGCAGCCTAAAAAGATAATGATCTGTGATGACGACCGAGGAATACTCGAGATGCTTGAGCTTTTTTTAGAACTAGAAGGATTTGATGTTATATGCGAAATAAATAGCACCCACCTGACGAAGCAATTAATTTCCCATAAGCCAGACCTCTTGCTGCTGGATCTCTGGATGCCAATAATTTCTGGTGACCAGTTGATTAAAATTATCCGCAGCACACCCGAAATTAAAGAAACTCCTATCATCGTGCTATCAGCAAGCGTCGATGGACCTGAAATCGCAGGAAATTTAGGCGCAAATGGCTTTATCGCCAAACCTTTTGATTTAACAGATATCACAGATAAACTTAATAGCATACTGAGCAACTAGCTGGCAAGTACATGGTGACTAAATACACATAAAAGCACTTTTTCTTTAAAAAGTGCTTTTATGCAGCTGATGGGATCATCCTAAGACAAACGCTTACGCCTAACCTAATTTATCCACGAGAAGTAAAAGATCGTCCAGTTCAAATGGTTTGGCCAAAAAGGCGTCAGCTCCACTCTCAGAAGCAATCTGCTTTCCACGCGAGCTTGCAGACATCATGATCACTGGAATATTTCGATGTTTTTCCGAACTCCGGAGTTCACGAAGGATATCGTCACCTGACAGCCATGGCATTTCAATATCCAATAATATAATATCAGGCTCAATTTCTTCGACAGATGCAATAAGTTCTCTGCTTTTTGAAACTAAATAGACTTCTCTAAATTCATTCTTTAAAGCCAGCTCTAAAACGTTAAGGATGACGGTTTCGTCATCACAAACAACAATTTTCTTTTTCATTTTTTGATTGTTTAAAAACACCGCAATGATTGAAAATATGGTCTTGTGGGAGGAATTTAAAATATAGACCTAAGCTGGGCAGATAGTTGGTTACCAAACCGTTTATATAATCTTTCTTTGAGATACCACAAGATAGACAATTTATTGGATAAAAACCACTATATCACCTTCTAAAAAATCTACCCTCTATCGTTTAAGATACTAAATGCATACGATCTGCTTCAGGCACATCTTTGAAGACGACTGAAAATGTAGTACCGACATCTAATTCGCTTTCTACATGAATAGTTGCGTTGAGCTTACTCGCAATTTGTTTAACAATGGACAGGCCAACCCCCGAACCCTCAAAGCCTTCTGAATTGGCCATTCGGGCAAAGATTTCAAAAATTTTGTCGCCCTCCTTCAAATCAATTCCGATTCCATTATCCTTGATATCATACCGGACCGTATTTCCTTGCCGCATGCTCTTAACGGACACTTGCGGGTTTTGCCTTTTGCTGCTGTATTTTATGGCATTGCCAACAAGGTTCAAAAATAATTGATAGACCAATGTTCTCTCTCCCAAAACAGGTAGTGTTTCGCCCATTATAAATTCTAAATGAGGAACCTTGTATTGTTGTTTGCAATTTTCCACGATATTGACAATCTTGGACTGTGGATTAATTGGTTCAAACACAAAGTCTACATGATTTACCTTTGACATTTGATAGACTTTATCCATCATATCCCGCATCAGTTGCGTCCCATCCAAGATATTTTTCATTGACTTTGCAAGCAGTTCCTCAGAGATGTCTTTTTTATGGAGCAACATTTGTGCAGTGAGCTGTATCGTCGTCAGCGGATTTTTAAGATCATGGGTCAATGTGTAGCCAAAAGTATCAAGCGCATTATTAGAGCGCACCAGTTTCTTGTTCAATTCATCAATCTCTCCACCACGTTGTGCCACTGCTTGCTGAATAATATGTGTTATATCTTCAATAAAAGCGAGTTCAGAAGATTGCCATTTTTCGGCTTTTCCCTTCGTAATCTTTTTCCATGCCTCGAAAGAAGAACGTGGCGAAGGAAAGGTGATCTTTCGATCTTCGTCAACCTGCATCACTTTTTCCGGCTTCCCTGCCCAGGTCTCTTCTATCAGACGTTCTTTTCTAAAGACATATAAGTACCAGTTATTTGCGGGCAGAATACTGATGCGCAATACACCAGGATACATCTCAACATCTTTGGAAGGACCATCACACTTAAATCTATCTGTCGCAAAAAACTCTGCATTGGCTATTTGTTTATCAATTTCTCGGAGCATTTTTTTATCAGGCACCTCACCCACCATCATGATTGCGCGGTCACGTTTAATGATTAGCCCCTGCCCGTTCATTACCTCCATAATACGCACGGCATACTTTTCCAACACGTCATACAAGTCGCGCTTGACCAACAAATCACTTTTTAGATCATGCTTCAGCTGCGATAGATTTTTCTGAAGTTTTACCTGTTTCTTCTGAAAATCTGCCAAATAATTGTTCACAGCGTATTGTGTAAGAAAGGTACATAGATGGCGCTGTGAAAGATCGACATGCATTGGCTCCCGGTTCTGACAGGCTACAAGCCCCCAAAGCTCATCGTCCACGATAATGCTAAAACTTGCACTCGCCTTTACGCCGGCATTTTTAAGGTATTGCAAATGCATGGTTGAAAGTGCCCGAAGGCTGCAGCGTGTAAGATCGAGAGCATCGGCGCTCCGCCCCATTAGCGGGATCGCTTCCTCATTGACATTCGCCGTATGGCGGGCATGAAAAATACGGTAAAGCTCGCGCGCCTGTGCCGGAATATCGAATTCCGGATAACGGTAATTCATCAACGATTCCAGATCCGCCGTCTTGCTCTCTGCAATAACTTGTCCACTATTATCTTCCAAAAAGCGATACACCATCACTCTATCATAGTGGATGATGTCCTTAATCAATTCAGTCAATGCCTGCCAGCAAGAGTTGCCCCCGCTACGGTCATCTAAATGCTTGGCATAATAATATAATTTAGTGGTTTTGACAGCAAGCGGATTGCAGGCCTCTATTTCAAGATAAATTTTGCCATCATACCTATAGAGACTTAAAAAATAATCGTTAGCATGGATAGCTACACGATCGGCATACCTGGCAAACATGCTGTCTGAAATAGCATGTTCTATGCTCTCTCCACGAAGTTCAAAAGATGGAACAATCCGATGAAGAACATCGTCCACTGTCATGCCGAGCATTTCGGAGTATTCTTCACCTGCAATAGCTGCACAGTTTTCACTTACCGCAATACACTTATCGTCTTCAAAGATAAATAAATACCCAAAAGACTGTATATTTCCACAAAGGTGAATTTTTTCCTCATGACAATTGATTTCACGCATAAAGTTACTGATCTATTAAATAAAAATATGGTAAAATCAACAGTACTATACTCCATCAATACTATCATATGTCACTAAATTAGTAAAATATTTTGACCTATCGAAATGTGCATCTTTCACTTTAAACCTGAAGAAAAACGAACTAAATAGCTACTGCCGGCCCGATTTTCGAGCTCACTCATAAAATCCTTCTCCAATAATGGATATCATAATGCGGAATAAAAACGGCATTCCCAACAGAAAACAATTCTATACGATGCATCAACGAAAAGATGTGTGGTGTTAACAGGAAATCGAATTCGGCCAATGCTAAACTATTGTGTCGGTGGTAATCAGCTTTGATAGGTTAAGCACAAGCTATCCCGCATATTGAGCAATGCCAACAAAAATCTCAGCTGATCACCTGAGATTTTTGTTGGCATTGCTACTGATAAATATTTCATTTTTCTCTTCCGAAATAATTTCGAGAAAGCGTTCATAATGTTTCAGTACATCACTGATTAACTCATTTTTTGTAAAGTACTGAACATCATAGCCCTCCCGTGCATCGCCGAAGTAAGATTTTGGAAAGTAGGTTTTCTTGTCGTCTAGGTCTGGAAGATTTTCTTCCTCGACCACATAATCGGATACAACTTTAACCTGGTTTTTTACCCCATATATGAAATTATTGATCACATCGTGGCGGATTTCGATCTGTATCCGATTGGGATTATCCAACTGCTGAATCTTTGCTTCAATACCATTATGCTTAAATTCGGACTGAAGCTCTTCAAAAGCCATCTTCACGGTACCTAGCATAAAATCATCGACAGATTGTCGGCTTTTGAATGAGACAATCTGCTGCAGGCGATCTTTCCAAAATTCGCCCGACCAGGGTACCGTACTCACTGAAAAATCACGTTCATAGTAACTTCGGTCTATGGTCAATGCTTTAACTAGGCTGACACAAAAAAGCAGCATGATGATTGAAAATGGCAATGCTGTGATGAGCGTCATGGTTTGTAAAGCCTCCAGCCCACCGGCATTCAATAGCATGAGTGCCAAGATAGCCAACAGGGCGCCCCAGAATATCATTTGCCATTTTGGCGATTTTTCGGCATTCTTGCTTGCAATATTATTCATCACATAGATGCCCGAATCTGCAGAGGTCACAAAAAAGATAATGATGATCAGAATAACCAGGTAGCTGACCAATTCTGATAAAGGCAGGTATTCCAGGAAGCGGAACATCAAGGCGTCAGGATTATCAGCCAGGGCGCTCAATGCACCTTTAGCCAGATTGACGTCAAACCAGATGGCGCTATTACCGAAGACCGACATCCAAATAAAATTAAATAAGGTTGGGATTATAAGGACTGCAGCAATAAATTCTCGAATCGTCCGCCCCTTGGATATCTTCGCAATAAATAGCCCGACATAAGGTGACCATGATATCCACCAGGCCCAGTAAAGTATTGTCCAATTATAAAACCAGGGCAATGTAGCTTCGTCGTACACATGCGTATCAAAAGTCAAGCTAAAGAAATTGTTTACGTAATTGCCGATTCCCTCTGTAAAACTGCCTATCAGATAAACCGTAGGACCCAGAAACAGCACAAACAACAAAAGGACCACCACGGTGATAATGTTAATATTACTTAACAGCTTGACCCCTTTATCCACGCCCGAAGTAGCCGATAAGATAGCTAACAGCGTCAATACCCCCACAATAATGATCTGGTAAGTGAAACTATTCTCTGGCACCAATCCCAAGGTTTGCAAGCCTGCATTTACCTGCACCACACCAAAACCCAGTGTTGTGGTTATCCCGAAGAAGGTACTACAAAGCGCAAATACGTCAATTGCATTGCCCCACTTTCCATTGATCTTATTTTTCAACAAGGGATAGAAGCAACTTCTAAGCGAAAGCGGAAGCCGATAGCGGTAAGCAAAATACGAGAGCGCCAGTCCGACAACACCATATATTGCCCAAGCATGGATACCCCAGTGGAAAAAGGTATATAACTGCGCATTTTTCGCTCGATTGATATAATGATTACCCGCAAAAGCTTCTGTCGAAAAATGCTGCATCGGCTCAGCGACACTGAAATACATCAGACCAATTCCCATTCCCGCGGCAAACAACATGGAGATCCACGAAAAGAAAGAATACTCGGGCTTACTGTCGTTACTTCCAAGCTTGATGTTACCAAATTTACTAAACATGAGGTAAACGAGGAATATGACAAAAAGTGTAACAGCCCAGACGTACACCCAATTGAGATTGATAAATATAAATTGTTTGACAACACCTAAAATACTGACAGCCAAAGTCGGAAAAAATACCGACAACAGGCAAACCCCTATGATAAAGAGCAGGCTGGGAATAACGATTCCCTTATTAAATGTCGATTTTGACAAGATCACTTTACTAATTTTTGTTTACAATACGGTCTTCATCTCAAGACCAGTTTTTATCTAATATTATGAATTGCTGCGAATATGTACATCGCGTTGTGGAAATGGAATTTCAATACCGGCTTGATCTAGCGCCTCTTTACAATCGATGATCAATTGCTCCTGCATGGTCCAGAAGTTTTCGTTTGAAGTCGTTGCACGCACCGACAAATTGATCGCACTATCGCCCAGTTCAGTAACAACCACCTGCGGTGCTGGTTCCTTAAAGGCATATTCATTGTTGCGCACGACATTCAGAAGGATTTCTTTGGCCTGTTTTAAGTCAGCGTTGTAGGCGACACCGATATCAAACCAAGTACGGCGGGTGCCCAACTGGGTATAATTGGTAATACTACTATTCGACAAAACACCGTTGGGAACAACGACTTGCTGATTTTGCGGCGTATTTAATTTGGTATTAAAAATATCAATTTCGGTAACCGTACCCGATACATTTGCACTGGACGTGATATAATCCCCTACCCGGAAAGGTTTCAATAACAAGATCAGTATTCCACCCGCAAAATTGGATAAAGAACCCTGCAGGGCCAAACCTATCGCCAAACCTGCCGCACCAATAATAGCGACAAATGCGGAAGTCTGCACGCCGAGCTGTGTCACGACGACAATAAACAAGAGTATATTTAAAATCCAGCTAATTAGGTTACTTAAAAAGCGCTGCAAGGAGATATCCATTTGCCGCCGCTCGAACGCCTTATCGATCATCCGCTTAACCAGGCGAATGATCCATGATCCAATTAAATATATCAGTAAAGCTGAAATTACGGCAGTAATAATACGTGGCGCCCAGGCTACGGCAGAGGAAATAAAATTATTCCAATGCGCCTGTACGTCATCCATTTCAAAATTGTTCATAGTGCTCATATTTTATTAAAAATGTAAGGAAGAAGGCATAATATAGTGAAATATTGATATAATCGCAAAAGACATCTCTATTAATTATATTTTATTAATAATACCTTCAACAAGTAAACCGGCCCAATTGTTTCCAAAAACAACCAAATTCATAACCCAGCTTTTAATAAACATAAAACTGTAGCCAATAGGCCACTCGGGGATAAATAAGCCAGCTATATCCATCGCTAGCCAAAAGATGTTTACTATATTAGCTAAAATCAAAGATGAAAAGTATATGAACAAAATTTTGAGCTTTTTCGACCTACATCAAGGGGAAGAAAAAAAAGAAACCGTATTGGAAAACGTTGTTGCCAATATTTCCTTCCGCGGTTCCAACGCCTGGATCTTAGCATGTGCTATAGTCGTAGCATCTGTGGGTTTAAATGTAAACTCCACCGCTGTCATTATTGGAGCGATGTTGATTTCCCCGCTTATGGGCCCAATTGTGGGCGCAGGATTTGCATTGGGAACATTTGATTTTCCGCTGCTAAAAAAATCCATTAAAAATCTGCTTATTGCAACGGTCATCAGTCTTGTGGTATCTTTCATTTACTTCCTACTCAGTCCATTTAAAGAAGCTCAGTCCGAACTGCTTGCGCGCACGTCTCCTAATATATACGACGTCATGATCGCCATATTTGGCGGACTTGTTGGCGTCATCGCCATCACGCGGGTCGACAAAGGCAATCCGATCCCCGGGGTAGCGATTGCGACAGCCCTTATGCCGCCCTTATGTACAGCGGGATATGGTCTTGCCATCGGCAATCTCAGTTATTTTGCGGGTGCCCTATTTCTGTATATCATTAACTGCGTATTTATTTGTATTGCGACCTTTGTCATTGTAAAATATTTACGCTATCCTAAAACACATTATGTGGATCAGCAACGTGAAAAAAGGATTACGCAAAGTATTACAATCATCACCCTTGCGCTTGTCATACCAAGTATTTACTTTGCTTACAATTTGCTGCAAGAAAAAAAATACAGCAACAAAGTGAAGCAATTTGTACAGCAGGAGTTAACCAATAAAGGTTATACTGTCATTTATGAAAAAATGCAGCTCAACAGTAGACCGAAAAAGCTGGAATTGGCCTTTTTGGCAAAAAAATTCAGCAGCCAGGAAATAAAATCTTTGGAGCAAACCATGCAAACCTTTGGAATTGACAATACGCGGCTGATTATTCATCAAGATAGCCTAGATCTAAAATCGACCATCCTCAGCGAAATCGACAAACGTACCGCAGCTGTCAGCGAGAAAGACTTAACGATCCGCGCCCTCAACAATGAATTGACCAAATACCAGGTTGTCAATCCCGAGCTCAACCGCGATATCAAGGTTCTTTTCCCTGAAGTCAGTACTTACAGTATGGGTATGCAGCAGCATTATGCCAAGGCCGATAGCGTGGCTAATCTAATTGCATTTATTTATACGGCCCCTACACCATTGACAGCCGTACAGCAAAATAAATTGCATGATTGGCTGAAGAACCACTTTCCAAAAGACAGTATTGAAATTATTAGAAGATAAAACTAAAGAAACGATTTGATATGATCGTTATAACCGTAAATCACCAAAATATCGCCCTCCCGCAATCGCGTATCCGGACGAGGAATACCATGGAGTACTGTGGTTACAACACTTTTTCCAAATGAAGTCTTTTTTTCCGTATTTTTTAATATCGTAAGCACTAATAGTTCATACTTTTCTCGGAAACCGATCTCCTGAATCGTTTGTCCCACATATTTTTTAGGGACGATGGCTTCTACAATCGAATAATTACTATTAAGTTCAAAAGAATCTACAAACCCGGTCATACACAAGCGCTTGGACCACCGTTCTGCAGACTCTTCTTCCGGATGAGCTATCTCTGACACCCCTAGCGCACCTAGTACTTTTTCATGCAGTCTGTTTACGGCCCTACTGATCAGGCGTTTCACGTTAGCCTCTTTACACAAAGCACTGACCATAATATTGGCACCTTCATCCTCACCGATCGCGACGACCACAACATCCGTATTTTTTAACGGTAAAGAGTGAAAAGCCGTTTCGTCGGTTGCGTCCAAACAAATCGTATGTGTAATCTTTTCCTTCAATGCCGTCACTTTAGCGATCTGACGATCAACACCTATTACTTCATTGCCTTGTGCAGTGAGCTTTTCTGCCAGAGAAGCTCCAAAATTCCCCAATCCTAAAATGATAAATTTCATTCTTGTATGTTCTTTACAAATTATACGTACATCCCTTCCTATAGTTATTAAAACTAATACGGGAACCTTTACCTAATATATTGTCAATTCTTCTTCAGCATATCGATAGTGCGTATAGCGCGCCTTTTTGATAAAAGCGATTAATACCGATAGCATGGTTACTCGTCCAATAAACATCAAAAGAATTAATATGACTTTGCTTCCTTCCGCCAGATCACCTGTAACTCCCAAAGAAAGGCCAACGGTACTGTATGCCGAAAAACATTCAAATGCGATCTCTAACAAAGGCCGATTGCGCTCAAAAAATGAAATTGCGTATACTCCCATCCCTATAATTATAAGCGAGAGAAACATCGTAGCAAAAGCACGCTGAATTGAGATCCCTGCTATTTCGCGTCTAAATATTTCAGTTCGGTCTTTCCCTTTTGCCAAGCTGATCGCATTCAGTATGGCGAGCGCAAATGTACTCGTTTTTATCCCCCCGCCTGTGGAGTTTGGCGATGCTCCTATCCACATTAATAGCATAATAAACAAAATGCTTGAAAAATGCAGCTGTGCAAAATCAATACTGTTGAAGCCTGCCGTTCGCGGTGTTGTCGCCGTTGCGAAAGCTACTACCCATTTTCCTATACCACTATGATCAGCAAAAACATGATTATATTCGGAGATAAAGAGCACCAAAGTCGCAAACGCAGTGATACAAGACGTCGTGATCAGGTTGAGCTTGCTGTTAATGGTCATTACCCAAGGACGGTAATAATTTTCCTTCGTTGTCCATTTATGGAACAACCTATTTATCAAGTGTTTGATATATTTAAGTACATTTATAACAATTGGAAATCCTAAACCGCCAAATATATATATACTGGCTACCGCCAGTTGGAACCCATAATTATAATAAACCTGTTGATGCATCAGGCCATTTGACAACGTCGAAAAACCAGCGTTGCAGAACGAAGACACCGAATGAAATACAGCAATAAAAATGCGTTCGGCAGTACCTGCCCCGTTAAAACCATCCATAGTCCAAAAGATGACGGCAGCACCGACAGCTTCTATTCCGAATGTAATTGCGATCGTGCGCTTGAGTAAAGTAAATACTTCACCCAGTCGTTGCGTGTTCGAGAAATCCCGTATGGCAAGCTGATTTTCATAACTGCTTCCCCCTTTTAAAAAATAGGTGAAAAGACCAGCAAAAGATAGTATGCCTATTCCACCAGCTTGAATCAGCAATAAAATAAAGACTTGGCCCCAGCCAGTGAAATGGGTAGCTGTGTCAACAACAACAAGCCCTGTAACACAAACTGCACTCGTTGCAGTGAAAAGCGAATCAGTCCAGGAGATTGGTTTATTAAGGGCAATGGGAAGTTTCAACAACATAGTACCTATAACAATCAATGCCAAGAAACTAAAGATGAACAATTGCGCCGGATTATAGAATCGTTTTTTGATCAAAATATTTTAAGGTATACCGGTAAAATTAAAAAAAATAAATTATCCGGTGCAAGCCCGCAACGATATAAAAATTTTCAATAGCAAAAATACTCCTTGTAGATGCGGCAAAGGACACATATAAATTATACGTATTAGATATTTAAAATACATAAACAAAATCTATTCAATATTTAAAGCAGCCTTGGCTGGTTTTCCCTACTTTTAGGCGGCCTATGAATTCAATGATACAACATGGACGTAATAATCAATAAAATTTATGATATCATCTGGAGCGACGCTCTGGTGTACCTTTGCCTGCTAACGGGGATATATTTTACCGCACGCTTCCGCTGCCCGCAGCTGATGCAAATACGGGAAATGATCCGTCTGCTTTTTAATGGCAACAGTTCCGACAAAGGTATTTCCTCCTTTCAGGCCTTTTCGCTTGCTATTTCAGGCCGGGTAGGTACCGGTAATATTGCTGGTGTTGCCACAGCAATCGCCATGGGCGGGCCGGGCGCTATTTTTTGGATGTGGGTAATTGCGTTTTTAGGCAGCGCCTCGGCTATTGTCGAAGCTACCCTTGGTCAGATGTACAAGGAGGTAAACGATGGCGAATACCGGGGCGGACCTGCATTCTACATCCTGAAAGGATTACGATCCAAGACTTTTGCCTGGACCTTTGCAATCGTGACGATCATCAGTACCGGATTTTTATTGCCTGGTGTGCAGAGCAACAGTATCAGCGCAGCAGTCGAGTCCGCTTTCCATGTGTCGCCGAGTATCACCGGATTGGCTATTGCCGGACTATTGGCGATTATTATCATCGGTGGAGTAAAGCGGATCAGCACCGTTGCCGAATACGTTGTACCGTTTATGGCGAGCGCCTATATTCTTATGGCTCTAGTTATTATTGCCCTCAATTTTACGGAGATCCCCGGCGTTATCGCCCTGATAGTAAAATCTGCCTTGAACATGGAAGCTACCTTTGGCGCAATTGCCGGCATGGCAATTTCATGGGGTGTTAAACGGGGTATCTATAGCAACGAGGCCGGACAGGGCACAGCACCACATGCGGCGGCAGCAGCCGAGGTATCCCATCCGATCAAGCAAGGCCTGGTACAGGGGTTTTCTGTTTACGTCGACACCATGTTTGTGTGCACCGCAACAGCTTTGATGATTCTCTTTACAGGGCAATATAATGTTGAAAATCCAGCCGGAGGATTTCTCGTCCAACATCTTCCGGCGACGGAAATGGGACCCGCCTTTACCCAACAGGCCGTTTCACATCATTTCCCCAGCATTGGAAATGCTTTCGTCGCGTTGGCGCTGGCCTTTTTTGCGTTCACGACCATTATGGCTTATTACTATATCGCCGAAACCAACATCAGCTTTGTTAGCCGAAAAAAACAACATAAAACCGTGCTTATCTGGATTCTGCGACTGCTTATATTAGTATCCACCTATGTCGGATGTATCAGTACAGCCAAATCTGCCTGGACACTGGGCGACATTGGTGTCGGGCTTATGGCTTGGCTCAACCTGATTGCAATACTCCTGCTTCACAAAAAAGTTGTCGCTATTTATGCAGACTATCGCGAGCAGCAGAAGTCCAAGAAAGACCCTGTATTCGACAATTCCAAATTTCAGTTTCCGAACATGGACCTATGGTCCAAAAACAACATGCAACACCATGAGCCAATTGATTAATCTTACCGTATTTAAAAATTTTTTCAAGTCAAGTAACGCTGGCGGCATTTTATTATTTATCTGCGTCATTTTATCCCTCATCGTCGCCAATACTGCTGCTGGTCCTGGGCTGCAGTCATTTTTAGATACACCTATTGGTTTCGATACTGACACCGTACATTTAAAATATAGCATACTGCTTTGGATCAATGATGGATTAATGGCTATCTTTTTTCTGCTCGTGGGACTGGAGATCAAGCGCGAGATCGTGGAAGGGGAACTCTCCTCGCCCAAACAGGCATCCCTCCCAATCCTCTGCGCTATTGGCGGAGCCATTGTTCCGGCGCTCATCTTTTTAAGCTTCAATTCAGGGCAGGCGACAGCAGGTGGCTGGGGTATACCCATGGCGACAGATATCGCCTTTGCATTAGCCGTAATCGGTATGCTAGGTAACCGGATTCCAGCAAGTTTAAAGGTATTTTTGGCCGCTTTGGCTATCGTGGACGATCTGATCGCCATTTTGGTGATTGCTTTTTTCTATTCTTCAGGTATTGAAACCACCTACTTACTGTATGCCGGGATCGGTATGGTTATTCTGTTTGTCATGAACCGCATGAATATACAAAACCCCTATCTGTATCTGATACCAGGTGTATTTATCTGGTATTTTATTCATCATTCGGGTATACATGCTACTATTGCTGGTGTGATGGTGGCGATGACTATCCCGACCAATGATACAGACCTTGAGTCGCCCTTAGAACGTCTGGAGCATGCGCTTGTCAAGCCTGTCAATTTTTTGATTATCCCCTTATTTGCATTTGCCAATACCAATATCAGCATTGAAAGTGAAATGCTTACAGGATTGGTCGCGCCGATGGGGCTAGGTATTAGCCTTGGCTTATTACTGGGCAAGCCGTTGGGCATTTTAATCATGACTTTTGTCTGCTCTAAACTTGGGATTAGTAGTCTACCGGAAGGAAGCTCATTCAAACATATCCTGGGTGTGGGTTTATTGGCTGGAATTGGCTTTACCATGTCTATATTTATTTCCATCCTGTCCTTCAGCGATGCGCTGCATATCAATGAAGCGAAGTTATCGATTCTGCTGACCTCCCTGCTGGCGGGAATTTTAGGTTATATGGTATTGTCGGTGTTCGGCAAAAAGAGTAGTGTATAAGCCTGTGTATGTAACAATACGTTAGTATTAATACATACTATAAGACGATACAAACTATTTGCTTCCAATAATGACTATATTGGCGCACGCTACTTCAGCTGTCCGTAAGTTAGTGTGCTGAATATTTCAAAAATGGCAAATTTTAAAAAGACCTTCTATAAAAAAATAGACCATATCAACCAATGGCGTATGAGAAAAGTTTCTAATCGGAACTTTATCATCATCTTGGCCTTTTTGGTAGGTATTGTTGGCGGACTCATGGCATCCGTTTTAAAAAGACTGACTCATTTTATTGCGACCAGTATTCAGAACGATATTGACTGGAAATTAAAGTATTCTTTGTATCTGGTTTTTCCGTTGATCGGTATTCTGCTGAGTGTATTATTTGTCCGAAAATTTATCAAAGGCAAAAAGATAGAACATGGCATAACACCCATTATCTACGCTATCAGCCGAAAAGGAAGCCGACTGGATCCCAGTAATATTTATTCACAGGTGGTGACTTCAGCAATCACTGTCGGATTTGGAGGTTCCTGTGGTTTGGAGGCTCCCGTTGCCTTGGGCGGATCTTCTATTGGTTCAAACATTGCGCGTTTTTTTGGATTACAATATAAAGAAGTGACCATGCTACTGGCCTGCGGCGCAGCTGCAGGTATTGCTGGCGCATTTAATAGTCCTTTGGCAGGAATGATCTTTGCCATTGAAATTCTGCTACCCGAATTTTCCATCCCTGTGTTTATTCCACTGCTAATTTCCTCTGCAATGGCATCGGTGGTTTCGCGGCTGCTCTACAGTGAACCCCTATTTACGAACTTTAATTCCTACTGGCAGGTATCCGCCTTATTCTTCTACCTGCTAATGGCTGTACTGATAGGCTTATACACCGTATATTTTGCGCGCGTATCTATCGTTGTCAACCAATGGTTTCGGAAAATCAAAAACCCTTATAACAAGGTATGGGTGAGCGGTGTTGCGCTGGGTCTTATGATCCTGGTATTTCCTGCGCTATACGGCGAGGGCTATCTGACCATACAGCAAATTTTGAATGGGCAGTTCAACGCAATTGTCAAGAATAGTTTATTCTCCGAATACCACAATATGGGTTTCGTAGTATTCGGTTATACCCTATTGACGCTCTTCGGAAAATCATTTGCCGCACTTTTTACCCTGAATGGTGGTGGCAATGGTGGCGTATTCGGCCCAAGTCTGGTTATGGGTGGACTAATGGGCTTTGCATTTTCTTATGGAATCAATCTGACAGGGTTTGCAGAGCTGAACGTTCCTAATTTTGTCGTAGCTGGCATGGCCGGTGCCCTGAGCGGCATCATGCATGCACCTTTAACCGGCATGTTCCTTATTGCAGAGGTGACCGGAGGCTATACATTGATGGTTCCTTTGATGCTTGTATGTTCAATATCTTACCTTATCAATAGAACAGTGCTCAAACATTCGATCTATACCAAAGTGCTCGCAGAATCGGGAGACCTAATATCTTATGAAGATAAAGACCGTTCCGTATTAAGCATGATGCGCATCAAATACGTTCTGGAAACCAACTTTGTGATTTTACGTCCCGATGAAACCCCTAAATCTAGGCAGCACGATATTATTCATAGCAAACGAAATATATTTCCTATTGTGAGCCATGATGGCAAATTCATCGGGCTGGTCAACAGCGAATATCTATTCTCGATTCTACTTGGCGAATTGGAAGGACTGGAAAGTACCTTTGAAAAACTCGCCCAGAAACCCAATGATATTGTGCTGATAAATGAAAATATGGAATCCGTGATGAACAAAATGAATAAAGAAGATACCTGGATCCTACCTGTGCTCGGACTTGAGAATAAGTATATGGGTTTTGTGTCAAAATCAAGTGTGTTTAATAAATATCGGGCATTGCTAATCCGCCAGGGGCATTATCTCGAATAGGAAACAATAAACATCCATTTAAGTTTAAAAATGGGAAGCACTATCCGTCAACTTTTAGCAACTCAACTATAGATTTCTATCGGTAACTGTATCGTATTGTCTGCTTCAGGTAAAAAAAGTACCATCATCCTAAAACGCTCTATCGATCTTTATGGAATTTCATAACTAGATATATCTTACCAATAACGAAGCAAAGAATCCCAATTTTTAAATTGATTAAAACCGATCTGGATCTTTACATCGTATATTAAAAAACAAGAATGGAGAAACGCTATGAAACAGGTATTTTTATTATTATTACTAGGATTAGGCTTATTTATGCTCAGCAAATTTGGTTTTTCACAGAAAACTAATGATTCCAAAACAATTAAAAAACAAGCTATGAACCCTACTGGTGAGAACGAGCAGGTTATTTATTTTGCAGGGGGATGTTTTTGGGGTACGGAGCATTTTTTTAAGCAGGTTCGCGGGGTGACCGCTACCGAAGTTGGTTATGCCAATGGCAATCTAAAAAACCCAAGCTATGAGCAGGTTTCCACAGGAAAAACAGGCTTTGCGGAGACTGTCAAAGTCACTTACGATCCACAAGTCGTTGACTTAAAGCTGCTCGTAGATTTATTCCTAAAGACTATTGACCCGACCTCGCTCAATAAGCAAGGAAACGATATCGGAACACAATATCGTACCGGCATATACTATACAAGCGATTCAGCCGTTCCGGTTATCAAGGAAAGCCTTGCCGAACTGGCCAAAAAATATCCGGCAAAAATAGTTGTTGAACTGGAACCCTTACAAAATTACTACGACGCTGAGACATACCATCAAAAATATCTCGACAAAAACCCAGGTGGCTACTGCCATATTGATCCGGAATTATTCGAGTTGGCACGAAAAGCCAATCCTTCTCCCGCCAAAGATTCATCCGCGCAGCAAGCTTATAAAAGGAAAGACCAAAGCACATTAAAAAAAGAACTTACACCACTGCAATATGATGTAACGCAGCATCAGGCAACCGAGCGTGCATTCGATAATGCATACAATGATGAGTTCAGAGATGGCATTTATGTAGATATTACTACCGGTGAACCACTATTTGTCTCGACCGACAAGTTTGAATCAGGTTGTGGATGGCCCAGCTTTTTCAAACCGATCAATCCAGACTTAGTCGAAGAATTAGCGGATAATTCTCACGGCATGCGCCGCACGGAAGTACGTAGCAAAACTGGCGACGCTCACCTAGGACATGTCTTCGATGACGGCCCTGCTGACAAAGGCGGGCTACGCTATTGCATCAATAGTGCATCTCTCCAATTTGTGCCTAAAGAAGAAATGAAAGCCAAGGGTTATGCAAAATACTTGCCCTTGCTAGCCAAGAAGTAAATGGTATAGCATAAATAGCTCTTAGCGAAAAACTGATGCAAGTCTGCATCAGTTTTTTTGTGCGCTGCTATCCCGAGAAGTACCGTAATAAGCGATCCGCTTACATGTAAAACGATCGTTATTTACAACAGCTAAAACCTACATCAAAAAAAAATTAAAAAAAATAGAATTATTAAATCCAAGCTATCCAAAAAGTCGTAAATGGTTATAAGTACAGAAAATTATAAAACTTAAAGACTTTTGTTATGGAAAAGACAACAAAGCCCCACAATGATTCGCTATTTCATTCCAATAGCGAAATTGAAAAAAGGGATCTTCGCAGAAGGGATTTCCTAAAATTTGCAGGCGCTAGTGCTGCATCATTAGCCATCCTGGGTATGTCCAGTTGTAAAAAAGATCATGATGACGGTATGGATAATGGTGGTAAGGGTCTATATTTTGGTAGTGGCGATATTGCTATTCTCAACTACGCATACGCGCTCGAACAGCTTGAAGCCGCCTTTTACATTCAATTGGTCAATAACCCCTACACGGGAATGACCGATATGGAAAAGGCATTCTTTACAGATATCCGTGATCATGAGATTGCCCATCGCGAATTTTTTAAAGTTGCACTGGGTGCCAAAGCAATCTCCAGCCTTGATTTAAATCTTTCGGGTATTAATTTCAGTAGTCGGGAAAATGTCCTGGCAACGGCCAAAACATTTGAGGATCTGGGCGTTTCAGCATATAACGGTGCAGGATGGCTTATTAAAGATCCTAATTACCTGTTATTGGCAGGCAAGATCGTTTCGGTTGAAGCGCGGCATGCTGCTTGGGTACGTGACATGATAGACAATGGCAGTTTTGCCAATATGGAAGTTGTGGATTCCAATGGTCTTGATGTTGCAAAAAGCCCTAGTGTCGTACTGAGTGCTGCAGCACCGTTTATCAAATCGAAAATCGATGTATCGGATCTACCCACTTATTAATCACCCAAAACTCAATTATCATGAATCTTTTAAACGTTTTTGAACAAATAAATGCTGTAGATCCTGAGTTCAGCGATCGCATCAGCCCACGTCGCGAAGCAATTAAAAATCTAGCTTCCATGAGTAAAAAAGTAACGCTGGCAGCACTACCCTTTTTCGTTAGTGAACTTTTCAAAAAAGCTTATGGTGCCACAGCTCCAACGGACGTAAATGGTGTCCTAAATTATGCATTGACCCTCGAATATTTAGAAGCAGAATATTATACCATGGGAGTTGCCAAAGCTGGACTTATCCCCTCGGGCAAACCGCTTGGAGCCATTACCACCATACGGGATCATGAGGTAGCTCACGTGAATTTTCTGAAACAAGTATTGGGCAGTAAGGCTGTTTCAAAGCCGACATTTGATTTCACCGCTGGCGGCACATTTGGAAATGTCTTTAGCGATTATGATACATTTTTAGCGGTTGCTCAGGCATTTGAAGATACCGGAGTGCGCGCATATAAGGGACAGGCAGGCATCTTGCTTGGCAACCGCGTTGTTCTTACTGCTGCATTACAGATCCACTCTGTCGAAGCTAGGCATGCCTCCCATATCCGGCAGATGCACCGCGCACGCGGCGGTGGTGCCGCAAATCAAAAGCCTTGGATTACGGGAGCCAACGATACGGGTATCGGTGCCGTCGTAGATCCTATTTATGCAGGTGAAGATAATGTAAAGCAAGCAGGCGTTGACATAACTTCGCTGTCTGGCTCGATGGGGAAAATCTCAACTAGTGCAGCAACACAATCTTTTGATGAGCCATTAACCGCAGAAGCTGTACTTAATATTGCAGGTTTATTTATCAAAGCTTAACAAAAGTCTTAATCTACCTGTGAAAACGGCCCCGGTTTGGTTTACAAATTGGGGCTTTTTCGTGCTATTAAATCCTGACCGACAGTAAAAAATTTAAGAGAATAAGGGCTAAATATTTCCCATCACGCAGAGCTCTGTTAGCGTAGGACTAGGTTTTCCACCTTCATCCTCCAACGTAATGGCGAAGGCCTGTGCTTTGGCAACATCAAGCATTTTACTGGCCATCTGATTGCTGGCAGCCACCGGAAATACACCAGCACTGACCGGCTGTCCGTCTACCATGGCCCAGAGCTGATACTGTTTACCCTTGGGAGGAACGGGCATATGCTCAAGACTCAAGTAAACTGCTTTAGAATGCTGGTCCCAGTAAACTAGTGCGTGCAAATCTGGTTTGGTCTCAACCCCTTTTAAAGAAATCGTTTTAATGGCCGGGTTCTGAATGAGTGCCCATTTGTCCTGCAATACAGCTAAGGTAGTTTGCTTCGAATTTAGTTGTGTATTCGTTTGAGCAAGCATCTGTCTATCCTGTTGTTGCTGCTGATAAAAGAATAGATTTGCACCAGCACTAAGCGCAAGCAAAACACTTGCTGCGATTGCCCACCCATAAGATCTTAGCGATACGATCTGAGCCGTCTGCTCTTCAGTGCTGGAATTTTTTAGTGACTTATCATATTCATCCGATGAAGTAATCAGCGTGGGAGGAAGATCTGCTGAATCATTCTTCGCAACGAGGTTTTCATCTTCAAGCCTAGCCCAGATCTTTACCTTCAGGGAAATAGGCATTGCCACCGCTTGGATCTCAGCCAAGTTCTCGAGCATTTTTTCAGCTTCGATTACTGCTTCATCCACTGCGGAATTATTTTTACGAATACAGTTCAGGATACTGACTTCCTCTTCGGAAGCGAGTCCTAACACATACGATTCAATAATCCCAGATGATATGTAAGCTTCGATATCCAAAATTAACGATATTCTTTTAATAAATTTTTTAAATGTAAAAACGCAGCTTTAGTCCGTGTTTTTATGGTCCCCAAAGGAATATCGAGCTGTTGTGCGATTTCCTGTTGGGTATATCCTTCATAGTAGGCCATTTCAATCAAAATACGGCATTCGGGCTTTAAGTTATCTAAAACATTTTTAAATCCAATAAAATCTGCCCGTGCATTCCGTTCATTCTGACTTCGATCTAGCTCCTCTTCTCTATTTACGATATTGGAGAGCGGTTGGTTTTTCAATTCATTCTTTGCACGCTTAGATTTCTGGTAGTCCAGAGCGGCGTTACGCGCAATATTGATCATCCATGTATATAACCTTCCCTTCTCTGCATCGAAATGATCAACATGTTTCCAGATCTTAACAAAAACATCCTGAATAACTTCCTCTGCGTGCTCAACAGAAGTTACAATCCGGCAAACTACGCCATACAAGGCGTCCGCATAGTTATCGTAGAGATAGCTAAAGGCCTGCTGGTTCTTTTTCTTAAGCAAAAGAATCAATGTTTCTTCCGAAAGGTTGTGTAATGGACTCAAATTTTAAGTTTATAGCACTAATATCTCTAATAAATCCTGTAAATCAAAGCCCATCACACAATTCAGGCATAAAACTATTTATCGAAAAAAAAAGCGTATAAATACCTACTCATAAGAAGGTGTTTTTTAAATAAAATCATAAATCCCATTTTTCCAACCCAATATTTTGGCTGAATCTGCATCGAGCCATTTTTTCAATAGTGTAGCATATACTTTTCGAAAATCTTCCGTATACTGGAGATCCCCCTCATTGAGCTGGGTCAGGTCGGGCAGCGCGTTGAGCAGGCCCTGTTTTTTCAAGCCTCCGGATAGAAAAAAAAGTTGGTTGGCCGTACCATGGTCCGTGCCATTGCTGGCATTTTGGGCCACCCTGCGACCAAACTCCGAAAAGGTCATCAGCATGACATGCTGAAAAAGGCTATTTTTCTTGAGGTCGTCCACAAACGCCTCCACGGCATCGTTGATGGTGTGGAATAAGCTCTCCTGCCGCTGCTGCTGATTGATATGCGTATCAAAACTACCGATCTGCAGATAATATACCTGTGTATTGATATCTGATTTAATCAACGAGGATATCGTCTTCAGATCCTTTCCAAGCACCGAATCGGGGTACGCTGCTGCGGTCTTCCTGGCTTTACTCTGTTCAAAAATATAGTCGGCATTATTGATCGTATCGCCCAGTGTCTGATACAGATAGGCGACTGTCTCCTCATCATGCTGATGCTGATGTTCCTGATAGAGTGCATTAAAGTACTCTTCACGGCTGGTCTGATAAAGCTTCTTGGGGTCTTTAAACGCAAACGCTTTTTTCTGTTTTCCCTTGAGGGCAAGGCTCAGCATATCATTCACTTCGAGCGCCTGCGTCGGATGACCGCAGTCGTAACAGGCCTGGTCGAGGTAGCGACCTATCCAGCCGCTCTCCAGATACTCGTCGCTTCGGCTCGCACTATGCCATATATCCATGCTGCGGAAATGCGATTTATTGGGATCAGGATAGCCGACATTGTTGAGTACGGCCAGTTCGCCACGATCATAAAGTGTCTTGAAAAAAGGTAAAGCCGGATGAATACCTGCTTCATCTGTGAGCGTTAGTGCATTATCGACCGCAATCGTCTGCCTTTCCCGAAAATAGATATCATTGCGCATCGGAACAATGGTATTCAGCCCATCATTGCCGCCACTAAGCTGCAAGATGACCAACACCTTTTGCCCCCTTTCCAGCGCTTCGGGCAAAGACATGGCTTTTAAGAAATTGGGCAGCAGCAGTGATGCTGTTGCAAGTGAACCTGCTTTGAGAAATTGGCGTCTTTTGATGATCATGGCTTTCTTATTACGATTAACAGAGTTGATATTCGGGGATACTCATTACTTCAATAATAGTCCTACGGCGGCTTCCCCCAGCGTAGCTATCGCGCAGTGCCTTACCAAAGGAAGGTTGCTGCTGCAGCAGGAGCTCAAAGGGCTCCCGATCGGCAAATACAGCCTCGACCCCAGCCCAGTCAATGGAAATTTTTGGGTTTTTATAGGCTTTAGCCATGGCCCGCGACTGCTTCATCCCCATATCAAGGTCATCGTCATTCTGCGCGTCAAGATCCAGCGGCCGCAGGCCGGTCCATATCTGCGGTAGTTGCATCCGGAGCAATAAGGTAGAGCTGTCGATCCAGGCTTTTCCCGATGGCCATCCCGCTACATTCGGCGGATACAGGAGCATCTGTCCCAACAGCTTTTGATAAACAATCAGGTTTTCAGGAATCGCGATCTCCATGGGCAGCATACGCATAATACCAGCCATGAGTTCCACCGGTGACTTTATTTTGTTGCTCACATTTTTGGAGTCGTAAAACCAGGCTGCCGTAAATACACGGTCTAGCAACCGCCTGATATCATATCCTGAATCGAAGAAATCTTTACTCAGCGTGTCGACGATGTCCTGATCCACTTGTTCGTTGACCAGAAAACGGTAGAGCTTTTCGGTGATAAAACGGGCCGTAGCGGGCTGCTCCAAGATAATATCCAGGATAGCATTACCGTCGAAATTTCCGGTTTTCCCCAAAAATGTTTTGCTGCCGGAGTCATGAAACTTTTTACGCACCAAGAACTGGCCATCCTTATCGTATGACCAGCCCGTAAATGCACGCGCAGCTTCCTTCACATCCGATTCCGTATAGTTGCCACGCCCCATCGTAAAGAGTTCCATCACTTCCCGGGCAAAGTTTTCATTGGGATGGTCTTTTTTATTCTGCTGGTTGTTGAGGAAATTGAGCATAGCCGGAGCTTTGGAAACGGCGAACAGCAGATCCCGAAAATTTCCAAGCGCATTTTTTCTGATTTCGTTGAGGATATGGGCGCTAAAATTGGCGTTGATAACCCGGCTAGCAAAATGTCCGTGCCAAAAAAAGGCCATCTTCTCCCTGAGCTGATCTTCGCTATGCACCATTTCATTCAGGAAATTAAGGTTGATCTCAATATTACGCTTTCGATTGAGCTGTTGTACCTGCTTTTTGTCTGCTGCATTCAACTTGGAAAGCGCCGTGTAGTCGACGTTGGTCTGCTCCGTATTGAAACTGATGGGATGAAATTCATGTTCCTGAGCATATTGCTTCCAGAGGACTGCGGTAGACTGCTGTTCAAAAACGGTAATCTGCTGTAGGCTCATCCCAAATCCGGCGCGATTTGCCAAGTGCATATTTTTTTTAAAATCGGACATCATCGTGTTTCCATTTATACCTAAATAACGAATTATTTAACTATGTTAGCCTACAGGAAGATTCGATTTAACAAAAATTAAGCTAAATTAACAAAGTGACTACCAAGACAATACTTTTCAAACTTGTTTTCTATCCTTTTACGTGCCCACATTCAGGCCCAGCCAAATGACATAAATATACTTCAGCTGTAGCGGGCGAATAAAGGATTATATTTTCTTCGGCATGCCCTATTATCGTCGCGAATGGCAGCCAAGAGTACAATTACGAAGATTATTATTCTCCAGTGTTAATTTAATATTAAGCTACCCAAAATTTGACGCTTAGGACAAACAAAAGAGGGGAAAATTAGTTATTATGGCAATAATAATTATCCCAATTAACAGAAATAGACTTAAATAAGTTAAATGTAGCAGCAGGCGAATTGAGCTACGGGATTATAGACCAACATAGGAATACATTTTAATCATATAAATTTAAGAAAATGAAAAGAATCTTAATTGTTTTAGTACTGGTTTTTTGTTTTGTCTATCGCAAAACCGATGCATGCACACGCGTTGTATATAAAGGGCCCAATCAAACTGTCCTTACCGCCCGAAGTATGGACTGGCGGGATGAAATACCCGTTAATCTGTGGGTGTTTCCAAAAGGGATGAAACGAAATGGAGAAGTGGGTCCCCTTTCCGTCAAATGGACTTCAAAATATGGCAGTGTCATTGCGAGTGCCTGGGACATGGCCACTACAGATGGCTTGAATGAGGCTGGCCTTGTAGCCAATGTCCTTTGGCTAGCCGAATCCCAATATCCTAAATTCGATCCAAAAGGACAGAAGCCCGGATTGACCATTGCCGCTTGGGCACAGTATATATTAGATAACTATGCTTCGGTAGCAGAGGCCGTAGATGCTCTTAAAAGCGAACCTTTCGTCTTAGTCAGCGACTATATCCCGGGTACACAACGGTTTACGACACTCCATTTATCATTATCCGATAAATCTGGCGACAACGCCATATTTGAATACATCAACGGAAAGCTTGTGATACACCACGACCCGAAATACGTCGTGATGACAAACTCGCCGATCTTTGAAGAGCAGCTGGCACTCAATAATTATTGGCGGGGAATTCCAGGTACTATCATGTTGCCTGGTACCAACCGTGCGGCAGACCGATTTGTGCGTGCTTCCTTTTATATTGATGCAATTCCACAGACCGATGACGTGAGGAAATCCGTTGCAAGTGTGTTTAGCGTAATTCGCAACTGTTCTGTTCCTTATGGAATTTCCTCCAAGGAAGAACCCAATATCTCGACGACACGTTGGCGTTCTGTAGCAGATCATAAAGATTTGGTTTACTATTTTGAAACAGTAACCACTCCGGGTACCTTTTGGATCAATCTAAAAGATCTGGATCTGAGCGAAAAAGGTCAGGTTCTTAAACTTGATGTGGAACAAAACAAAAACTATACTGGATTGAGCAATGAACACCTAAAAAAAGTACAACCTTTTAAATTTATGGGGTTGTGATCGATATGATATAAGCAATTGCTGTTTCATTGATGTTGTCGTATTACTATCTCAATGAAACAGCACATTTGCGAACAGCTACATGGAATCCAACAAATTAGTGCTCCAGTTCTTTCAGGTATTCGATCATGGCATCGAGGCTCTGCAGTAGCTTCTCACCTTCAAATCCCACCCTTTCGAAAACGGATGTTCCCCTTTTTGTCCAGGATCAATGTTGTCGTTTTCCAAGCTCTGTTAACTTTCAATCTGTACATGACCCTACCATCCCATGTAAATAATGGATGGATTCGGGTGCACTTAGTACTCCTGTATAACAGTGGTGTTCATTAAATGGTGTCTGCCCCGAGTAATTCAGTTTATCCATTAGGATCAGATTTTAAGTAAATGTAGCTAAAAAATGGGGCCTTGACATCCTGAATAATCTTTTGTTCGGTTACGAGGGTATTTTCCATTTTTAGTCTATATTTGTGCAATCGACAATTATTAACAATTTTGATTATGCACCTGAACACACGCGTCCTATTTTTATGGCTATTGCTAAGTTTACCTATCCTAAATTTCGCTCAAAACTGCAATTGTGAATCCAATTTTTTGTGGGTAAAAAAAACGTTTGAAAAGAATGATGCCGGTTTCCAATACATCATCAGCAAGAAGGGCAAGGATGCCTATGAATTGCACAATAAAATGTATCTCGAAAAAGTTAAACACTTGCCCAATAATCAGGAATGCGCTACATTACTCAATCAATGGATCCGTTTCTTTCGTAATGGACATATCGGCGTAAATTATATTGGAAAAACAAAGAAAGGCGAAAAGGTTACCGAACAAAATAAGCAGCCTATTGAAAAGGACCTAAATCCATTAAACTCCACAAAGCCATTATTCGAAAAAATAAATGAAAACACGGTTTACCTCCGAATTCCTGATTTTGAAATATCCGAAAAAAAAGCAATTGACAGCCTTATATTGGCCAACCGAGCAACCATCTTATCGACCGAAAATTTTATTATTGACGTTAGAAATAATCCAGGCGGAAGTGATGCGAGTTATAGTAGCCTTATCCCCTTCTTATACACGCAGCCGATTAGAACCGTAGGTGCATTATTTTATTCGACAGATTTAAATAATCAACGCATGTTGGAGCTGAGTCAAAACCCCGATTTTGACGAGGAGTCTAAAAAGACGTTCAAAAACTACTACGAAAAATTGCAGGCCAATAAAGGTGAGTATGTCGATTTATTCAATAAAAAAGTAAACATAACCAAGATGGATACCATTCAGCCTTATCCCAAAAACATAGGGATCGTTATCAATGAAAATAACGGCAGCACGACAGAGCAATTTCTATTGACCGCCATGCAAAGTAAAAAGGTAAAATTGTACGGTAGAACAACCAAAGGAATGCTTGATATCTCTAATGTAAATATCGTTACATCACCCTGTGGCGATATTGAACTGTACTATGGATTATCTAAAAGTTATCGTATTCCAGACTTCCCTGTAGACGACATCGGATTACAACCTGACGTATTTATTGATAAAACCATTGATCCTTTGAATTGGCTAAATTTTGTGCGCGACCATCTCAATGGAAAATAAGAATAAGATAAAAAGTTTAGTTACATTTATTTTTTTTTGCAATCTGCATCACAGCGGATATTCCCGGCTCTAAACTTTTAAATTTTAGCGCCGGATCCATAAAAGAAGCTACATTTCTATTAAAATTGTCCGCAAGTGGACCAGGTTATCATTTAAACTTAGTACATCATCTTTCGTTTTTTTTTCGTATATTATCTCACTATGAAAATAGTAGACATCACAAAAGACACTTTAATCAGTGCTCAGAAAGAAGGATTTACCGTATTAATCACCAAATTTAATTCAGATCCGTTAAACCCAACCTGGATTGTCGACAAGGTTGAAAACGACAAAATAGAGGCGAGCAAAAAAGCACTGAGCGAAAACTACCAGCTATGCTATTCCCTTAAAGAAGCTATTCTGACGATTGATAATCGTCCCTTTATCGGAAAATTACAGTTAAGCCATTCATAGCGTTTGATCAAGGTATAATCCCATGCGCAATCAATAGCATGCATTGTTTCAAAATACCTTTGAGCTAACGTATAACAAAGCAGGATAAAAATAAAAACATGCGTAAGAATTATTAATGCATGATATTTTTTTTAACCTAGCGGACCAAACTATCCTTAAGTTTGGTCCGCTTCCTATTTCTGCATTTCCAACTCATTCAATCGCCTAGTGGCCTGATTCAACCTTAAAATCTAAAACTACGCTTAGAACGTTTTCTCTATTAAATCATGGCGATCATCAAGTTCAAATGGCTCTGCCAGAAAAGCATCTGCTTCGCACTCGGCGGCAACTCTTTCCCCTCTAGCGCTTACTGACATTGGCAGAAGAAAATAAAAAACTTTGTTTTTCAATAATTTATAACTACATTTGAATAATAATCAGGCTTCTGCCATTACTTCTTCTGACACTTTTGAGTTTACTCATTCTTCTCAGTCTTCGTTTTTCCAGCTGCTATTTTGTTATCAACATATAAAGTCAATTGCCTTTTTCAGATTGATAGTATCAATACGAAAAATTGCAAACTTCATTTTTTGTTGACAGATCGATTTATCCTTTACTAACGCGTATGGTTAAAGGAAAGGTATGCTGCAAAAGCGTTCTAATAAATACATAATTTAATACATATATACAATACAACAAGGAACAGTAAAATTCTTTAATGACACCAAAGGTTTTGGTTTTATTACACCAACAGATGGCGGTCAAGATGTTTTCGTACACTCGTCAGGTTTAATCAATCATGTACGTGAAAACGATACTGTAACATTCGATCTAGAAAACGGTAAAAAGGGCATTAACGCAGTTAATGTGCGAATAGCATAATTAATTAAGTAGGAAGTTTAAAAACTTCTTTAAGTTAAGTTCAGCAGATAACATTCATGTTATCTGTTTTTTTTTGTTAAAAAATTAGCCAAAAACGACGACGTAATCCCCCTAATAGCCTACATTGCTATCAGCTCACTGATAGCCTTACTTTTGTTCTGTTTCTCCGAACTGAAAATTGCGCGTTCCCCTGTTTTTTGTATCCGCTTTTTTCCTATATTTACGCGATAAATTTCAATAGAAATGACGAAAAAGAAGGCTATAGTTATTCAAGATAATGAAGATATCTTGAATATCATGGATGAGGTCTTAGTTGATGAGGGTTTTGATGTGATTCCATCGCTTACGACTGAACCAATAGAAGAGCTTGCTTATTGATCCCGACATTCTTATAGTGGATGACCATATTAAAGGAAGTAAAAAAGGATCCGAGGTGATCAAGGAACTCAAAGCTGATCCAGATACCGAAGAGCTTCCATCTGTCCTGACATCGACAGCCAGCGATATTGCAAAAACCGCCGCCGAATGTAAAGCCGACGACTTTATTGAAAAACCCTTTGATTTAGATCATATGGTCGATGTGGTTAAAAGAAATAGTTAAAACAGCATAAAATATACCTTACCTACGGAGCGCTATAAAAGGGACTATACTTGAAACGCAAGTCACATTATACATGCCCGACAAAATAATCTCAAGAATATTTCTCTCCAGATCGCCAAGAAAAAGATCACTGTTTTTACAGGAGTCTCCGGATCGGGCAAGTCGTCTTTGGTCTTTGAAACCATAGTTGCTGAAGCCCAAAGGCAGTTCAGCGAAACAAAGGGCAGTTTTATCCGAAACCGGCTGCAGCACATCGGCGTTCCGGATGTGGACAAAATCGACAACCTGAATGTCCCTATTATTATCAATCAAAAAAGATTGGGCGGTAATGCACGCTCGACTGTAGGAACGGCTACCGACATATATGCTTCCTTGCGCCTGCTTTTCTCGCGCATGGGAACACCCTTTGTAGGCTATTCAAGTGCTTTTTCATTCAATAATCCTTTGGGCATGTGCAAGGCATGTGAAGGACTGGGCATTGTGCAGACCATTGATGTGGATAGCCTTATCGACAAACAAAAATCGTTAAATGTGGTGTTCACAGGTACCGTTGCCGATTTGCTCAAAGATACTGTCTCGCGAACGGCGGCCTGTTTACGGCAACATATCCATTCCGAAAAATGATTTTATACGTAAAAGCCGGGTAAAATAGGAATAAGTTCGTCGCTTCTGAGACCATAAAAATATGGATCAGCTCCATGGCCGTTTTGCCCGTTTCCTGCTTCAGCAGGTCACTTTAATTCCTTTCTATCTTCCACCACCCGGTCCTAGGTTTCCTCCTAAATTACTGACCATAGCTGATAATGTAAACGATGAGAGAACCGTTGGATTGCTAAATGTTCCACTTAAGTATAGTCCGTTAAACGCATTGGCTTCCGCAACTGAAGATACATTTACGAGCTTGTAGGATGCACCTACTGAAAAGCTAGCATTGGAGATCAGTAATGTTGAAAAAGAAACAGGCGATTTAAATGTCAGGACCTCATTGTTGTCCTTGTCAAGAACACTATAGATCTGACTAGCTTGACCGCCACTTAAAATTGCCGAGGGCTGTGTAGAAACACTTGCAGTTGGAGAACTTGTGGCTCCTCCCACGCCGACCATAAGCCCTCCGGTAATCTTAAAGGTGTTGTTATCACAATCGAACCCTTCTTCTGGACTCTTTGCACCGATAGCAAAAATATGCCCTCCAGTAATAGTCATCGTTCCATTGGAATCTATACCATCGTTTGTGGTACTATAGGCTACGATTGTTCCTCCATTAATATAAATTGCTTTCCCGGCGTTGATCGCATCATCAATAGCTTTGATGTAAATTTCACCATTATTGATGCTAAGGGTCGCCTTGCTCTCAATTCCCTCCCCACCTGATCCAGTGGTTTCGATATTTATTTTTCCGCCATTTATAATCACATCGGGTATTATAGTTTCGTCCCCATCCTCATAGGACGCAACAATACCATCGTCAGCAACTTTTAAGGTAATTTCCCCTCCATTGACAATAATCCGACCTTTTTCAGCTTCAATACCATCAGAATTTGCCACGATATTTAATTTCCCGCCATCAATATAAATACCGTCGTTACTGTGTAAGCCATCCGAAATAGCATCGGAAACTTGGATCGTACCCTCCACAACGCGTATATAATCATCACTGGCTATGGCGTGCTTCGTTTTGCCAGAAATAGTTAATGTGCCGGTCCCAGAAAATATCAATTGCCCTTCACTAAAAATTGTGCCTTTTTGATCTTCAGCAGATGTTGCATAGCTAGCTGCATCTGTAAGTTTGTTTTCCGTCCCGTCGGCAAGTATGATAAATGCCCTCTTTCCAGACTGAATATTGATTGCAGGGCCGTCGTTATTTGTAATAGAGACCGCATTTAAGATAACCTTGAATTTCTTATCCGAATAGATCTTGAATGATCCACTTGTTGTTGAGCCTGTTAACTCATAGGCAACACCGCTTGCAGAAGAGTTTACAACGACATCAGCTCCAGTTTGAGTGACTGTAACCCCGGAAGCTGGATTTTCAATAGTGGCCGAATTGCCATCGTAGTTTATTTTTACGGTACTGTTGAAAGTGGAGTTTGCTATAAGATCATCGTCGTCCGCTCCAGTCTCCTGGCTACCTTCAACCGCACCACTTTTTGAAATCGAGCTAATGTTTATCGCAGTACTGGTTTCGATAACCTCCCCTGACTCTGATTCTGTTTTTTCATCTTTTGAACATGCAGCTATGGAAACTCCCACAATCAGTACCATTCCATAAAATATGACTTTCCTTAACATAAGTTTACCTTTTATTGTTTCAAAGCTAACAACAACAAGTGTTAATGAATATTAAGGAGTGTAAATTAGATTAAAATTATGTTAATTAAATACTAAATTAACATATACAACTGAATGTACACCTCTTGGCATTAAAACAATACCGCGGATTTCTTGGTAAATTTCTTTAAATCCCCAGCAGCAGGGTGACCTTTGAAGGGCACATAATAGTGATTTGGTTTATCCTTTTCATAAGCATTCCGCCAGAATAATATCCAGGCCAAGCCCTTATCTTTGACCAAAGGGTAAACCACCTGGGTAAAATAAGTCGGATCTTTGACACCTTCGAGCCCCGTTTCTCCGATTGTCGGAATTTTCCCGGATCTGGCGGCATAGTCCGTTACAATGGCAATATTTTTTGCCATAGCAATTTTGTATTTTTCAATATCTTTGGGCGTACCATCTCCGGGTACATAACAGTCAAATGCGACCAGGTCCACATAAGCATCGCCGGGATACCGTGCTAAGAACTCAGCTTCATTTTCGGTTTCAGATGGCGAATAACAGTAAAGAAGGTGATGGATACCGTGTTTCTGCTGAAAGTAATCGACGGTCATTTTCCAGAGCGCCTTATATTCCTCGGGTGTACACTGTTTAGCCCCCCACCAAAACCAAGATCCGGTATGTTCGTGATAAGGTCTCAGCACGACCGGAATTAAAGTCCCTTGATTATCCTTTAGACTTAACAAAAACTCCGCGGTCCGGTCTAACCATTTTAAGTATTTTATGTGGTTGCTTCCTGCCGGAAGAATGGAGCGAACGACAGTGTCCTGCGCACAATCCCAGGCGTTTTTGCCTGACACGATGTTATTGGCATGCCAGCTCAAGCTCGTTATACCGCCACGTTTTTGCGTATCTACGATGTAGCGGCGCATGTCATCAAAATACACGGAATCTAAATTGTACGGTTTGCCAAGTTCAATATCCCCTATTTCCCAGCCAATGACAGTGGGGTGCTTACCAGCCACATCCTTCAGATCACTGCGCCCTTTCACTTTATACCAGCCATGGCCATAGGCCAGCGCATCCTGATGTCCTACAGAAATCCCTTTTGCACGCCTTGAATTGATTGTTTGATACAGATCTTTAGTTTCTTCGGTCGCATGAAGGTCTGCCGGCTGTTGCCCCCGGAGGCTGAATACAGCTACGGTAAATATACCACATAGGATTAGCTGTCCAAGATATCTTTTTATTTTAGTCTTTCTCATTTTGCTGCTGCATTATAAATAAGTTTATTGTTGTTTAAAAGAATGATATCCGCTGACTGGCAAAATTTCTTAAAATCTGCTGCTGCCGGATGATCTTTGGTAGGTACATAATAATGAGTCGGAATATCGTCTGCGTTTCGCCAGAGCATGCAATAAGCCAGTGGCCATTTTGCCAATATCGGTTGTAAAATCTGTGTAAACCAGTTTGGATCGGTAATCCGTTCGAGCCCCGTTTCGGTCAATGCCGCAATCTTACTTTTTTCCTGGGCTATAGCCGAAACAATTCCCATCTTGAACGCTGCTGCTGCTGGATCATTTGCACCATCGGGGCGAAAATCCCAATAATTGTCCATACCTAAAATATCGACATAATCATCGCCCGGAAATTGCGCAAGATATTCCGTCCGGTCCCGAAACTTACAGTCCGGAGAGAATGCAAAGAGCAACTGGTGTATGCCCAGATCTTGCCGAAGATAATTAACTGTATAGCGCCATAAATGAATAAATTCCGCCGGAGTGGCATGCCCCTTCCCCCACCAGAACCAATCACCATCGAACTCATGAAAAGGTCTGAAAATAATCGGAATAGCCTCGCCCCTCGATCCTTTACATTGCGCTAAGAAAGCACCTATTCGACGTAGGTAAGACTGATAGGCAGCATTTGACCTGCCTCCGGGTAAAATTTCTCTCACCGCGAGCTGTGGGTTATTTTTCCATTCATAGGAGCCACCGTTTACAGGATTTGACATGTGCCAGGAGAACGTAATAATTCCCCCCCTACGATACATGTCCTTGACCACATTGACCAGTCTTTTGGTTTCACTTTCCCGATAGACCTTGTCCTCATGAGTCAACGGCTGAAAATCGAGGCCCAGCACTACTGGGTGACTTCCTGTCACTTCTTTTATATCACTACGGTCTGGCTCTCCCTTCCAATGCCTTCCATAGCAAAGCGCATCCTGCTGGCCTAAAAGAACCTTTCCTTGCGATTGGACTGATTTTAAGTATTTGTACAATGCGACAGTTTCGCTAGTGGCCATACGGTCAATAGGGACATTGGTCTGCGCCGAAAGACTATAGTTCAAGAGCATTGCTACCAAGACCAAGTAGAAAACAACGTTATTGTTCATCATTTTATTCCAAAATTTTCGATCATTTCCAGACACATGCGTCCATTATGATAAGGGCACTTCCAGAAGCCTGCCTTATCTTCAGCTCTATTTACTTCCCCGTTCTCAAGCCTGCTCCAATACCACTCGCCCTCCTCGCTATCAATTAGATTCGACCGGATATAGGCCCATATACCTTCTGCCTTTTCCTGATAGAGCTTGTCATTCAGCAGCTTCCCTAGGTATGAAAATCCGAGCACAGCTTCGGCCTGTACCCACCAATGGCGTTCGCGGTCCCAATGTGCATTGTTTCTTTCATAAGCGAGACTACCATCGGGCAAGATCCCTTCCAATGCTGCATGAGCAATATGAGGAATGACAGTTTTCACTTTTTCCTCCAGATCCGGATCACCCAGTACTTTGACCGCCTCCAAGAGTAGCCAGGCAGCTTCAATATCATGTCCAAAGGATTGCATCTGACCTTTTACCTGCCATTTTGCATCAAAGAAAAGCTGCAGGTGTCCGGTAGCCTTACTATATATACGTTCCAGGAATAAGGATATCAAATCAGTATGTGCCTTTACCAAATCTGCATCGATCCATACCCGAAGAAGGTTGGTATAAGGTTCTAAAATATGCAGGTGCGTATTCATGGTTTTAGCTTCGTTTTCATCTTTCTCGCTGAGACGCATATCGGCAATAGGCTGCCAATCCTCGGTAAATGCCTCCCAGTAACCACCCAATTCATCGTCTTTACAGCGTTCGATCTGATAAAATTGTTTCTTTGCATAGTCCAGGGCTTCAGTACAGCCCGTTGCACGGTAATATTCCGAAAACGCATAGAGCGCAAACCCTTGTGCATACGTCTGTTTTTTGCGGTTTACGGGGCGGCCTCGGAAATCAAGTTCCCAAAATACTCCGCCATATTCTTTATCCATAAAGTAGTCCCTGAGGTACAGGTATGCGCGTTCTGCGATCTGCCGGTAGGCACTGTGGCCCAGCACACGGTAGGACGCAGCAAATGTCCACAGGATCCGGGCATGCATGACGACGCCTTTGTTGGCCATCCTATCCAGTACATTGTCACCGTCGATACGGCCATAAAAACCACCATGCTCCGTATCAACCATTTTATCCATCCAATACGGAAGGATATTATTTTCAATTTCTTCTTTAAATCCTTTCATTGCTTTTCTTCATTACACTTTAGATTAATTGCGACGCTCCTCAAGCTCCGCAGTAATCTTTTGCATCCTCTTTTCTGTCAGCGGATAAAAGCTGATAAACAGGATTGATAAGAGTGTTCCTATTGCCGGAAATAGGCTCAAAAACATTTTTATACCACTAAGCGTCTCCTCGGACTGTAGTTGATTGGCCTGGAAACCAAAATAAGCCAGGAGCCAGCCCGTTACCGCTGTTCCAAGTGCCCAGCCCAATTTTTGGCTCATGGAAGAAGAGCTAAAAATTAGCCCCGTTGCCCTATTTCCCGTTTTCAACTCAGAATAATCTACACAGTCAGCATACATGGACCAGAGAAGTGGAAATACAGCCCCAGCACATATACTGATCATAACCTGTAGGCCAAAAATTCCCCATAACTGGCTTTTATCTAGCCAGTAAAAAAGTATACTTCCTGTAGTAGCCAAAAGCATAGTTAATATAAAGGTGTTTTTCTTGCCAATTCCATTACTTAATGGGGCCGCCAAAATTACACCTAGAATATTGGCAGCCTGCCCCAGGGCTAGGTAGAGTCCACTCAATACAAATGGAATGTTCAGAAGTACGATCTGGCCATAATTTTCTTCGTGTACGTAATATTTGAAATAGTACAGTGCTGCGCCATCCCTTACCGAATTGAAGACCAACGTGGAGACTCCCGCTCCCAATAAAATCCACCAAGGACTATTATTCAGCAGATCCCTGACATCCTGCTTTAAACTACTTTTACTATCCGTTACTGGTTGGACCCGTTCGCGTGTCCAAGCAAAACAGAGCAGAAATAGAACGACGGAACAGAGCGCTATAACAGCCACTGCCATCACCCAGCCCTGCTGCTGGGCCTGAATATCCTGCCTGTGGCCACTGAAAAAATTGACCATTGGATTGAAGAGCAATAACGTTACGAAACTGCCAAGATATGCAAAGCTCATTCGGAAGGTGGCCAGCACACTCCTGGTTTTGGGCGACGAACTTATTACCCCCAATAAAGACGCATAGGGCACATTAATAGCCGAATAAACCATCATCATGACCGAATAAGTAAGATAAGCATACACAACTTTTCCACTTTCAGCGAGTGCAGGGGTATAAAACGTGAACACACCAATTACACCAAATGGTACCGCAACGTACAGTAGGTAAGGTCTGAATTTACCCCATTTCGATTGTGTACGATCGGACAGTACACCAATAATAGGATCAAACAAAGAATCCCAGACGCGCGTGACCAGAAACATGGTGCCGACCACTTTTGCTTCCATCCCGAATATATCTGTATAGAAGAACATGAGATACATGCCAAACAATTTCCAGAACATGGACGAAGCAGCGTCCCCTAGTCCATAACCGATTTTTTCCTTTAATGTAATACGCTCCGTTTTACTCATCATTCTCGTTTTGCAATAAATTTAAACATTTTATTGTGCTAAGTTCTTCGAAATAATCCCGACAAGTGTTTCAACCGATGTTTTTGATCGCATGCCATCTCCAGTTGTAGACAAGCAGTAGTCCAACAGTTTTTCAACCGAAGATACGGCCACATGCATACGGGTATCACTCGAGGCATAATAAAGATAAACTGTACCATCATCATCTGCAATCCAGCCGTTACTAAAAAGCACGTTTGAGACATCACCAACGCGTTCCTCACCCATTGGAGCCATCAGATGACCTGCCGGTTCGGCAATCAGTTTTTCTGGCGCAGCAAGATCAGTCAGATAGACATACAGGACATAGCGCAGTCCAGCAGCACATGCGCGCACGCCGTGCGCGAGGTGCAACCAGCCTTTGTCTGTTTTGATAGGTGCTGGCCCTTCTCCATTTTTCAGCTCTTTGATCGTGTGGTAATACCGATGGTTTATGATTCTTTCCTCGTATACTATTGCATTCTCCATGCTATCTACCAAGCCCCAGCCAATACCGCCGCCACTTCCGGTATCGATAAATCCATCCTGCGGGCGGGTATATAAGGCATATTTACCGTCGACAAATTCGGGGTGCAGAACCACATTTCGCTGTTGGCTCTTGGATCTCAGATCCGGTAGCCTTTCCCAGTGTTTTAGATCTTTTGTACGCACGATTCCTGCTGCGGCCACTGCCGAAGAAAGGTCTCCGGAAGCCGCTGCCGGATCTTTCCGTTCGGTACAGAAAATACCATAAATCCAGCCATCTTCATGGGCCGTCAGGCGCATATCATAGACATTTGTATCCGGATCATTCGTCTCGGGAAGATCGACCGGAAAATCCCAGAACTTAAAATTGTCAATTCCGTTTGCGCTTTCAGCTATTGCAAAGAAGGACTTACGGTCATTTCCTTCGACCCGTACGACCAATACGTATTTATCGTTCCACTTGATCGCACCGGCATTAAAAGTTCCGTTAATACCAAATCGTTCCATCAAAAATGGATTGCTTTGCTCATTTAAATCATACCGCCAGAAAAGCGGGGTATGAGCTGCTGTCAAGACAGGATGTTCATAGCGCTGGTAAATACCGTTGTGCTCCTTCACAGGATGGTTTTTTCTTTCTAATAGGGCAAAGTGATCTGCTTCAACATCTTTTAGACGTTGTTCAAATAGTGTACTCATGATTCGAATTAAATATAAAGTAAGTTCTTTTTTATGTTTTATTTATCTTGATTGTTCAACATGGAGGACACGTCTAAAGAGGTCCAATCCCGCGACATGAAATGCATTTCCGGTGCTATGTCCATGCAATGGAAAAGCCATCCAGGATTTTTCACTTTTCACCTGATTATACGCTGCAAAATTGATATGTGGCGGGCAAACATTATCCTGCACCCCGATTCCCATGACCAATGGCACCCGGATACGGGAAGCCAGATTTTTAATATCAAAATAAGAAAGGGTCTTGTACACCTGTTTCCAGCTCAGTTCCGGGTGTTGAGCCCTGTAGTGATCTACATCCGATTTTGGCCAGGGTGCAATGTTGAAATAATCCTGAAAATCCGATAGAAAAGGAATACCAATTGCCAGTGCTTTTACACGTGAATCCAGCGATGCCGCAACAACCGACAATGCACCCCCCTGACTCGATCCACGCACAGCAATACGTTCACCATCAATTTCATCTCTTGAGCTGACAAAATCCAGTGCACGCAGCACATCCATAAACGCCCCGCGATAGTAATACGTTTCTTTACTGTCTATGCCATAGGTAAACCAAGTACCGAAATGATTTGATTTTTCATTCAATGCCTGTCCCCGGATGGAAAGTACAAAATAGGCGAATCCATCCCAGCTCTGATTCGGAAAATAAGGTTTTGATCCATAGCCCATATATTCGACAATGACCGGGTGCTTTCCTGCCTTTTTAGGTTTAGCGTAGTAGCCCATAATAAGCTCATTATCCAGCGAACGCATGGACACATGGTACATTTCATAATCCAGCTTGGACTGCTCCGGAATCAACATCAACTGATAATCAGGCTTTATGTTAGCGAGCTGGGCTTTATTTGCTTTCCAGAATTTATCAAAATCTGCTGCCTCATCGTTTGGCGAAGCAATCTTTTCAGGCTCATAGCCCACATTGACCTGTTCTTCCAGTTTGTGTCCACCGTCGATCTCCACAGACACCTTATAGCGGTAAAATCCCGGTTCGACATTCTTTAATCCAAAGGTACCCAAAGGAGCTGTTGCATGCGCAGGAATATCGACCTTCAATTCCTGTGATTTGATCGGTTTGTACGCATCCGTCGTCAACGAAATTTTCAAGGTTGCCTTCAGTGATTTTTTACCTCTATTTTCTATCGTTGGCGCTATAGCGATACTATCCTTGCCCAGGAAAATATAATCGTCATCCAGGACATTGACTTTCAGCTTCAGTTTATCCACTGTTGAGGCCGGTTGTACCTGCATAACCGCTGCATTTAAGAAGCCGCCATTGGCACTCCAACCATCAAAAAATTTGATAGCAATCACATTTTCACCGGTAAGGTCAAGCACTTCCAAGGGGACGAAATACCGGCGTTCATGATCAAAGTAGCCAGCGAAATTATGTGGAAATTCTCCCGTTTTACCAACTAAATGACCATTGATATACACCTCCTCACAGGCGGCAAATTTACCGAGATCAATTTCGACACCTTCAGCCTCGACAATTTTCTGCTGCATCTGGGCAGGAAAAGCCAGTTGCTTGCGATACCAGCCAAAGCCCTGTTCCAACAATTTCCCCTGTTCTTTGAGCGGTTTGTTGGATACGACCGTTGCCCAGTGTTTATCCCGGTAATCTTTCGTGTTCCAGCTGCTGTCTCTTCCCTCACCGGCATGAAACCTCCAATCGGTACCAAAATCATGTGTTACGCTATTTTTAGGCTGCATCTGTGCGTGACATTCTAGTAGGAATGCTGCTCCGCACAGCGACATTAACAGGGCAGTTTTTATAGAGTTGCTCATTTATTGATCGTTTTTAAATCTTGTCTCACCATTTTTCCCCAAGGCTTGAGCTGCTTGTCAGACCAGCCATTTGCCGGCACCAGCTGATCCGCAATCATGGAGCAGCTTTCATTTTTATCAGCGATAGACCAGGCTATCCAGCTGATTTGATGCTGAGCCATCCATTCCTTCCAGATTGTCCATTCCTTTTGATCTATCGGTCCGTCACCATCGGCATTCATCCCTGCACATTCCGACACAAAAATCGGAATACCTTTGGCCAGGGCATAATCAGCACGGTCACGTAGAAACTGCTTATGTGTACCTGCATAGAAGTGTACTGTATACATCAGGTTGCTGAATCCTTCGATAGGGTTATCAGCGACCAAGTGTATATCCTGATCCCAATTGGGGCATCCGACCAAAATGATATTATCTGGGTCTATGGCCCTAATAACGGGGATCACTTCCTTTGCATAGGCTTGAATTTCGTCCCAGCTTGTCTCCATGGGTTCATTGAATATCTCATAGATGACATTTGGATAACGCCCGTACTTGCTCGCTACAGTGCGAAAGAATTCCTTTGCCTGCTGCGTATGCAGATGGTGTGCATGCCAATCCACAATCACATATACGCCCGCTGCTATTGCCGCATCGACCACGGCATATAATTGCTTGAGCGCTGCCTCAGGATTTTGTAAGTAAGCCTGGTCAGGCTCTACACCGATAGCAGCACGGACCACCCGAACATTCCAGTCTTTTTTAAGCCAATTGATGGTCTCGGCAGTATAAAAGCGCGGCCACCAGTTGTGCCAGCCCAGGCTGACACCATGGAACGCCAGCGTATCGGCGTGGGCATCGACCAGCGCTGTACCCGATACACGGAGCTGACCATGCCTGGCGACAACTGTTTTGGAATTAGGCTTGGTGTTGATCCATGCAGACCGACAGGCCACCGTCAGCAACATAGTCACCATCAGTATGTAGTATCCATATCTTTTCAACTGAGCTCCTATTTTTTAACGATCCTGAAATTGCACACGCTGAAGTCGTCATTGACATCGACAGTAGGTTGGTAAGAGAAAACAAAGGTATTCCAACCCGTTTTCAGATAGGTCCCATTACCCTGGGAGGCATCTTTATAAAATTCTGTCAAATCAACGCGCATCGTCTTCCATTGGCCATACGTATTCAGGGCACCATTCTCGGCAGGATTGTAACGTGTCTCCTGTCTGTCGCCGCCCAATATAAAATTCCCCTGGCTAATCGAAGCCGTACTTTTGGTGTTGATCTCAAATTTGACATAGTAATCTTTGGGATTGGCCAATACCGCAGCTTCATTCAAATCAAAACCTGACCAGAAAATACCGTTCCAGGACCAAGCACCGAAAGATTGACGGATCCGCAAAAAGCGATCAAAGCCGGGCAAAATGGCCGGGTCACCGCTTGCTTTTCCATCGGTAACGTAGGCGGACAAAGATTTGATATCCAGCATGGAAATTCCTTTCTCTCTAAATTTTACTTGTCTCGGCACCTCAATCAGTGGGCTTGAAAACGATAGCGTTGCACCATCGGCCGTACTGGAAGGAAAAATAAAATAGACAGAGTCTGCGACACTGCGAAGAGGTTTGATTTCAGTGTTATTAAGTAAGAATTTTCCCTCCAATACATCCAATTTATAGAGATCCAAATATTTACCTACGAGAATGGCCGTATCTCCAGCAGCAACAAACTCATTGTATAGCCCTTCAATCACCAGATTGGGAATTTTTACTTCAAAAGGAAATTCCGTAATTCCTTTTGCCGTCTCCACAGTTACCTTATTATTTACCTCAGTCGGAACGATACGCGGTATAGGTAACGTAATACGGGATCTGACAGCATAGACCGTCGCTAGGTCTACCTCCACATCGTTTAATTTTATGGACTTAAGCTCAGCAAGATTATTACCCTGTAAGACGATCATATCTGTAAGCGCTGCACTGGTAATTGTCGCATTGAGATCTGCTGCTGTTGAGACTTTTTCGATAACAGGTGGGCCATCTGAGCTCAACTGATCGTCATAGCCGTCGTTATAGTTAACAATATCCTTCTGGCAGGAGATCATTCCTAGGGAAAGGTAACCTGACAATATGGTAAATAATATGGATTGATTTAATAATTTCATGGTTATTCAAATTTAGGTTTACGTTAGTTCCAACCGGGATTATTTGAAGTGATTGTGGTATTGACGCCCACTTCAGAATTGGGGATTGGGTAAAGCAAATGCTTTTCAGTGCGTATTTTCACAACCCCCACCTCATCGGTTCCACCAATTTTATTCATCACATCAAGGTAAATCCCCCAACGGATCAAATCCCAGCGGCGGTCGCCTTCCAGTGCAAATTCCATTGCCCTCTCCTCTAGCACTGCAGAGCGGAATCCGCTTTGATTATCGATATTTCCATCTCCAGTGAGTCTACGGGGCGTCGCATTGCTTCTTTCGCGTACCTGATTGAGCTTTGCCAAGGCCAATGTACGTGCTGCGGTACTGTTGTCTGCCTCATTGGCAGCCTCTGCATAGATGAGTAACACATCCGCAAATCGAAGGAAATACCATGGTGCATCTGTACGTTCCAGCTTATTGTTGCTCACATCACTATATTTTGTGAGATAAGCCAAAAAGGCCGGTGATTTTTCACTTCGGTATTGTGCGCCGTCATTAAACGGTGCTACCGGCGGTACCCAATTACCCTTATCATCAGTATAGCCCTTTGCTTTGTTCGTATACTCTTCGTTATTCGGGTAATACGATCCGCCACCCCAGCTGGAATCATCTCCTTGTCTGATCCAGCGGTGAATCACCCCTTTTACCACGCGCAAATCTTTACTTTCAAACAATTTATACCAGTGATCGCGCATGCCCCACCATAGCCCGGTCTGTATGTTACCTTGATCATTGAAGGTTCCATTATAACCTTGTGAAAAAGTGACCCCATACTTTTCATCAGCAGACATAGACTGTAAAGTCCATATATGTTCGGTTTTATTTTTATTGGCGCGCGACCAGAGGTTATCATAGCTCAGCAAACTATAATTGCCATACTCCCCATTAATGACCTGCAGCGCCTTGTCACGTGCTTTACCAAAATACTCTTTTGCATTAAATCCTTCATAACCGGCAACTACCTTTTTAGAAACCACAAAAGATACAGGATTGGTGTACACCTTTTCACTGCCATTCATGCTGTAAGGCTGCCCTCCTCTTACGGTAACGTTGCCTGATGCCAAAGATCCTGAAGCCATGGTAACATAAACTTTTGCCAATAAGGACGCGGCCGCTCCTGCTGAAGCTCGCCCTTCCTGAAATTTGCTATCCGTGTTTTTATAGAGCAATCCTTCGGCCTTGGTAAGCAATTCGATGATATGCTCATACACCTTACTGATCGGCTGGCGTGGCTGATTGAGATCAGCACCGGAGTTGACGGAAGCATTACGGATGGGCACTTCGCCAAAGGCACGTACCAAAAGAAAGTAAGAATAAGCCTTTAGAAAATAGAGCTCACCGATCCCGTTGTTTTTGGCTGCTTCCGAAGCTTTGGTCATGGGTTCGATATTTTCTAGCGCTAAGTTTGCCCGATGAATAATGGCATAAGGCTTTTCCCACATAGCAGAAGTATATTCATTGTTCTGAAAATTTCCTGCACCCAAAGTTCCAAATGACCAATCCGGTCCAGTCATGTAATCACAGTCAAATTCCAGTGCTGGAGGAAAAAGGTTCCAGCGAAACATATCGTCAAGCAGTTTGCTATAAGTTCCTACAACCCATTGGTTGACCCCTTCATCCGAATCCGGAATATCTTGCGGATCTATAAAATCAAACTTTTTTTCTTCCAGCATTTTCTCACATGAACTTAATCCCGCAAGACTGATCGATGCCAATAAGGCATATTTTATATATTGTTTGTAATTTTTAGTAGTCATGATCATCATAATTAGGTTAAAAATCGGCTTTAATTCCCAGTGAGAAAGTTCTGCTACTTGGATAAGAATAAATATCCACCCCTTTCCGCGAAGCGTCACCACCAAATGCATTTACATCCGGGTCGAACCAGCTATAGTCTGTGATAGTCAAAAGATTGGTCGCACTTGCATAGAGATAAAGCGAATTAAGCCCTTTAAACGGTGTCTTAAATGTATAACCCAGATTGACGTTCTTTAGCCGAACATAAGAGCCGTTCTCAACATAACGATCCGAAGTTAACATGGTACGGTTGTACGTGGAGACCGCTTTAGGCCATAAAGCGTTTTCCTTGTTTTCTTCCGTCCAGCGCGTGTTATAAATATCCTGTGTGATATTACCCAAATTGGCCATTTTCATATCGATCAGGTTGCCATTGAAAATATCGTTACCGATAGATCCCTGCCAGAAGAAACCGAGCGTAAAATCCTTATATTTAAAATTATTGGTCAGACCAAAAACGAAATCTGGATTTGTATTTCCGATTATTGTACGGTCACTAGCTGTAATTTGACCATCACCATTCAAGTCGCGGTATTTAATTTCGCCCAGTTTGGACCGCACAACGGCATTGCTGGCGTTAGCATAAGTCTGATCTGCACGAACTTCGGCTTCATTATCGTAGAAGCCATCTTCGATATAACCGAACATAGAACCTATCGGCATGCCATTTCGCTGGATAAAGATGTTATCGGCATTGTACCATAACCGTTCGGCAAAGCGATCTGCTGCAAGGCCACCGATTGCATTCCGATTGAATGAGATATTAGCATCGATATTCCATTTAAAGGCATCGCGGTCAACAGCAACGAATTTACCTGTTAACTCAAGCCCCTTATTGGTGACATATCCCGAATTGACCCACTGTGTTCTCATTCCGTTGCTTGAAGCAATATTTACATTCTGCAACAGGTCGTTGGTCTTTTTATAATATGCATCGATGGTAAATTGGATACGGTTATTTAGAAAAGCCATGTCCAATCCGAGGTTATACTGGTCTGTGGTCTCCCATTTGAGATTTTTATTTAATGCACCACGCCAGTCTACCTCCGCAAAACCACTGCTCAGCGCTCCGCCCAAAGGATAGTTGGCTACGGCCAGATAAGCTCTTGTCTGATACGCATTGACGCCCTGATTACCCGTACGCCCATAACTTGCACGCAATTTTAGATCATTGAAAACACCAAGATTTTTCACGAATTGCTCCTCAGAGATTCTCCAGGCCAGTGCTCCGGAGAGAAAATTGGCAAATTTCTGTCCTTCGGTCAATCGACTCGAACCGTCACGGCGAAAAGATGCTGTAGCGATGTACTTACCTTTGTATGAATAATTTGCCCTAGCTAACACAGAAGCCAGCTGCGTCCGCCCACGGCTACTCACCAACGGGCCTGGATTTAAGCCCGCAGCCATATCAAACTCGCCTGTAATATCATTCGGAAAATTGGTAGCTGTCATGGATTTGGCCGAGTAATTTGCCTGCTCATAGGTAAAACCTGCTACCGCATTTAGGCTATGAACTTGCTGAAAAGTTTTATCAAAAGTTAGCAAGGATTCACTCGTTAGACTCTGGTACCAATTGTCACTCTGTCCGGCACTTCCATTTTTTGGCGTTCTTCCCTCCTGCGTATTGCGGTTATAATACGTATTTCGGTTATTATTGGAGTACGAAAATCCCAAGTTCTGGCGGAAGGTTAAGAATGGTAATAGCTTGACACTTGCGTACGACGAACTGAAAACATTGTTAGCCCGCAGCTGATCCTTCGCTGTATTGACATAAACGCCCGGGTTGGAAGCCAACCAGTTCAGCTGATCCGACTCTATGGTACTCATGTCAGGGCCATAAGTCACAGGAAATATCAATGCCGAACGAATAATCCCGTAATCGTATGCATTTGATTTCGCAAAATTCGTGAGTCCATTTGTATAGTTGATATTGGCACCCAGTTCAAGCCAAGACCTCACTTTTCGACCGATATTAGTACGTAGGGCAACGCGTTGGTAATCTGAGTTTTTTATAGTTCCACCCTGATTCAGAAAATTTCCTGAAAACATGTGCCAACCTTTTTCACTGCCACCTGATACACTAAGATTATATTCTTGGGAAAATCCATTTTGATAAATTTCATCCTGCCAGTCAGCCCCTTGCACCAATGTCTGATTACCATACTGATCGGTACGCAGCCCCTGATTTAAAAAATCTTCCGGTGAGGGCTGATATTTTCCCGATGTCGTTACCGGCTGGCCGTTTATTGTCGGATAGGACCAGGTGCCCGGATAAGGTAATAGCTGATAATCCACTCCTTCATAATTTTTACTATTTACAGCCTGTTCGTTAATATAAGATGCATAATCGAAAGGTCCGAGCATTTTGACTTTCCGTCCAAGTGTGGCCATTCCAAAATTAGCATTTAGCTCAACCTTTTCGTTTCCATTTTCACCTCGCTTTGTTGTAATCAATACCACCCCATTTGCGCCCCTTGAGCCATAGATAGCTGTAGCGGAAGCGTCTTTTAACACTTCGATCGATTCAATATCATTGGGATTGATCGATGCAAGCGCATTAGCGGTTTGGTTATTATTTTCATTGGCACTGCTCGCTGGTGTAGAAGCCATGTCAAAGGGAATTCCATCAACAATATAGAGGGGCTGTGAATTTGTTGAGAAGGAGTTCGTTCCCCGTATGGTAATAGAAACACCTGCGCCAGGAGCGCCATCATTCTGGTTGACTGTAACGCCTGCCATACGCCCCTGTAGTGCCTGGTTGATACTGGGAGCGGGATTTCCCGCCAAAATATCAGCAGCCTTCACTTGGCTTACGGCTCCGGATAGATCTCTTTTTTTCACTTTGCCGTAACCTACGACGACGACCTCGTCCAAGACATCCGATTTCGGATTTAGAAAAACTTTGATTGACTCCCGAGTGGTGACTTTTAAAGTACGAGTCTCCATACCTAGAAACGATACATAGAGATTATCCCCTACACTGACCTCAAGTTGGTAATTTCCCTTCTCGTCTGTCAGCGCAGTTTTTCCTGCGCCACTGCGCACTGTCGCACCGGCTATTGGTAAATTGGTTTGTTGATTAATTACCTGTCCCGATAGCTGCAGTTTCTGGGCAAAAGTAAGCATCGGAGTAAGGCCAGCAACCATACAGGCATAAAAGATTTTCTTGATCATTTTTGAGTTCCCTTAAAATTGGTTATTTAAATTGCTTTAACTTATTCCAAAACTAAGGAGAATGCATATTCAAGGATAATACTTTTTTATCTTCTTCTTATGCTATTTCAACCAACAATGGCTTTCATGACTTTTTAAAGTGAGGTATGGCCTATATTTTTTTAACAGCATGTATGGCCTGCTGTTCACAAATAGAATTTTGAATTTCGGTATTTATTCCGGAAGTCCGTTGGAGTTGCTCCCTTTTTCTTCATAAAGATCCGATTAAAATTGGACAGATTGTTAAACCCCGACAATAATGCGATTTCGGCAATACTGTGTGTTGTATCGACAAGCATGCGGCTGGCGTGTCCCAAGCGAATATCATTTAGGGTATCGACAAAAGTTCTGCCCGTACGTTGTTTAAGAAATCGACTTAAAGACACATCCGTCATCCCAATCAGATCTGCCGCTTCACCGAGAGACACTTCTTTCTGATAATTTTTAGAAAGGTAACGCAATACTTTTTCGACACGACGACTATCGTGTTTTCCGGTACTACTATGGAAAGAACGGCTGCAGAGTTCCCTCATATTTTCATCCTGCGACAACTTAAATAGGATATCATACAAACCAACGACAGAATAGAAACCGTCTTTTTCATGGGAGAGCTTTTTTATGGCTTCCTGTACAACCAAAATTGTTTGCATACTGAACGTCACGCCGTACACCGCTTTTTCGAACAATTGTTTAATCGAACGAAATTGATTTTTATTGAGCAGTGTTTCACCAAATAAATCTGGCTGGAACTGTATGGTGATCTCCGAAATATTGGTAGACTGACATTTGTGATCAAACCACCCGTGCTCCAGATTCGCATTTGCGATCAGTGTTAATTCAAGTTCATCGATTTCCTCTATACTGTCCCCTACGATGCGTTGTGCGCCAGCAGCATTTTCAATGAAGTTGAGTTCAAATTCTGAATGTACATGAATTGGAAAATCAAAACGTGACTTCTTTCTGGCAAATACCATGAAACAATCTTTATCGGATAGTGGTGTGACTTCTCTTAATATCATAGACGGAATTGAAAGGCGAATTGGACTTAAATAATAAATGTCCAAATGTCGTTTATTTTTTTTGAATAAAAAAATAGCTGGTGGCGGACAGTGCCATCTACCGATGATGCGGCCTGTCAGAAAACTGACGAGGATACCCGGCGCAACTGTCCATACCGTCTGCAGCAAATCGCCCAGCGAGCTACTGCCCCAGATGGAACAGATCGTGCTCCCGAGGGAAGAGATGTCATACGCTTGACGATTAAACCAAATTCTTCAGAGCAATAGCTTCAATCCAATGGAAATATTCCGTCCCGGAAGGGGGGCAAGATATTTGAGTATGGAATTTTGCGGACGTGCTTCTACATTCAATAGATTATTGCCTGAAATAAAATAGACAAACTCATATCTCTTTATATTTACCTTATAACCTAATTGTCCTGATAACAAAGAATAAGCTGGTATCGGCGGCTCAATATTGATGTTTTTACCCAAATAACGCTGTTTCAGATACTGATCAAAATTGGCGTTCCCAAAAAACTTTTTATATTGAAGTGCAACCGACATTCCATACCTACTGGTTGGTAGGTTGGGCATAAAGTCACCTTCTGCCCATTTGCGCATGTTGTCATCCGAAGTATTTATATTTTTGACGAGATCAGCGAAAACATTTAACGCTACATGACAATCTGCTGCCCATGCATCGGTATAGGCTCCCTCTAGCTCCCAGCCCTGAATTTCGGTATCTGAAGCACGCCATTCCTTGACCAAAAAACCTCCAGAACGAGAAATGCCTGTATGGGCCAAATAGAGGTAATCTTTAAAAAAACTGCGGTAATGTGTCGCCGACCATTTGAATCCACCATATTTTAGCCCTGCAGATAACTCATAAGAATTTGAGCTTTCCTTGTTCAGTCGATCATCTCCATTTTCTTCTACCAGGATGGCAAAATGATCATTTCCGGCATAAAGTTCATTGACCCCTGGTGCGCGTTCTGCGTGTGAAAATGTAGCTTGTCCATAGGCCATGTCAAAAATTGAATACTTGATATCTCCCGAAAAATGGTTTAAGCTAAAATCTCGGGCTGAAAGATTACCTCCGGCCATCCCCCTGCTGCGCTGATAAGTGGGATCGCTCAATGTACGCCGCGCAACCCAGTCATGCCGATAACCTACATGAAGGGCAACTGGATTAAGTTCTATTGTCTGCAAGGTAAAGATACCTCCTTCCCGACTCAGATTATTGGGGATATAACGCCGATCGCCTTCTCCCCTTAAGGCCACAAATGAAAAATCAACCCCACTCGTCCCAGACCAAAAAGGGTTAAACTGCTGCGTTATCTCCGATCGAAGTGCATGACGCTCACTATCGAACTTATTGACACGGTACCTGCCCAAGAGCTCCCGATCGTCCGAAACCTCACCGCGGTAGTTAAATTTAACCGCCGAGATCAACTGTGTTTTTGGCTTAAAAGCAGATTCTACCTGCCAGACATATGAATAGCTGCGCGTATTGATCGGTTCATATATCGGGGTCCAAACTGTCGTGTGACTATGGACAGGCTTATTGCGCTGCGCAAAACCGGGAATACCATAATAGCTTTCAAGCGCGTAAAGACCCAGACCTAGCTGAAAGTTGTCTCTGATATAGCTGACACCTGCATTGACAGCATTTCGCTCGGCATGGCTATTGGGCATCACGCCAGGCTTGACCGGTGCGTAATCTGTAATCCCATGAACGACTTCAGTGTAAAGTGGCGTGTTGGGATCCTGCCCAGCGACATATTTGTCATTTTGAGGGTTTAGCACCTTTGATCCATTGATAAAGGAATAATTTTCAAAGGTATACAGATCGGCTTCCGATAAGCCCCACTTTGGATCGCCCATATGCTCGATCACGAACTGGCTCAAATAGGGATATAGCGTCAGATTTCGAATGGTCTCCCGATCGACATTTACCTGTGCCATTGCGGCGGTCAAATGATCGATCTTTGGATCATAAGCAATGGCTGCTTTTGTATTGCCCGGGATCTTGAGATTTCCGTGCCTGAGCCTCATTGCGCCAATATGTCCCACCCAGTACTTTCCGATGTTTGCATTGAAAGCCATCGATTGGCTGTTGCCATTATTCGTTCCTAACTCCGCATTGGCCTGACCTGCAATCTTCTTGGGCAGCCGATTCATCGGAATGGTGTTGTCTTTCACATTGACCGCTCCACCAATGGCCTTTCCTCCGAATAATACAGTCGCAGCACCCTTGTACAATTCTATTTCGCGTAGATTGTCCATATCGAAATTGGGGTTTAGGTTTGGACTGATCCCCGACAAATCATTGATCGAAAGCCCGTTGGATAGCACACTTACCCTGCTACCACTTAGACTCCGTATCATCGGCATACCAGAATTGGGGCCAAAAGAAGCATTTTGTATCCCAGGGATATGGCTCAATGTTTCACCAAGCGTTTGTGCCTGTATACGATCGAGCTGCTTTCGATCCAGCCTCGTCTTTTGCCCATGGGCCGGTACAAGGCCAGTGGTCTCCGCGGTGGGAAGCGTATAGCTTCGCAATGTATCCATTGCTGGTTTACGCTGTGATCGCACTGTTTGTGCGATAGATAATAGCATTAGAGATGCTAAAAAAACTTCTTTCTGATACCTCAACATCGTGTAGCCTATTCCTGTTTGAGCTGCAAAATTAAAAAAGAAAATTACAAATGCAATATGGTTGCATTAATAATTTACAATCGCTACCTTCGTCAAAAATTTACAGCACATGAAATACATCAACACAAAAATCGCCGTTGCGGCGGCACTGATTCTGATGCTCGGAGCTGCATCATCCTGTAAAAAGGAAACAGCGCCTACGCCCACTGAGATCTCGCTTTCGTTACCATCGCAGGTCAGCCTTCGCTACGGCGAAACACAGGAAATTAAGCTGCCGAAAGACCTAGCTGCAAAAGCAGGACTTACGTTCAGCTTTGACTTTTCCCAGATTACAGACATCAATTTAGGCAACGGGATTAAACTCAGTGATAAATTGAACCAGGCCATCAAATTTGACAATGAAAAACAAAGCATACTGATCAACAGCTCCCTACTCTATCCAAACGGAGCTCAATCGAGCAGCGCACGGATTCCCGATGATTATAAAGTCACTGTCATAGCCAAAGAATCTCAGGACAAAGTTGTAGGGAAAGAAAGTTTTTCGCTCAAGATAACGGCTGGATCTATTGCCATCAAAGGTTTAAAAAATGGCAACGAGTTGCCTTATTCATATGTACTTTATGGCGACCAATCTACTGATTTTGAAATCGATCCGCTGGGCCTGCCAACTGCTGGCGCGAGCTTTCAGTTGGTTAAAAAGGATGGACAAGAAAACATTGCTTCAATAACAGGTACGCATATCAAATTAGCAAAGGATGTGGGAGATCCGGAAAAAAAAGCTGAAAAATCTTTCGAGTTGACTCCCGAGCTTATAAAAGATGGCTTTCCTGTCGCCGCCACGACTTTCAGGGTCATTCTGATTCCACAAATTAAATTTTTGTTTGGGCAATATTATCCCGATCTAAACTTGACCATAGACTTTAGTCTAATCCATATCGGACTCTCAAATGGTTATGTCTCTGCAGCGCCAACACTGTATCCTGAAAAATATAAATCTGCTTTTGAACTGGTTTCCATACAAAAAGATGGACTCGCATTTACAAATAGCGAAAAGCTGTTTAGTGTAAATGCCGAAACAGGCGTTGTTTCCGTGAAAAAGAGCGACAGTTTAAAAGCTGGCAGCTACAAGATAACCATAAAGGCCTTGACAACGACAGGGCTAGAATTTACGGCTAGTCTCACTTTAGCCATGTCTGAAGGATAATCGTACTATCCTGGTTTCATCCCAAAGCCATACGCATGATAAAAGCGCACTGCAGGAGTGCGCTTTTATCATTCATGCCATCAAGTATCACTTTCGATCCCTATTGTTCCAAAATCAACCCTTTTTCACACCGGAATTTTTGATTGACACAACAAACATAAATCACTTTAAATCAACAACAAATACACAAAACATATTAGACCGACAGCTGACCGAAAGGCATCGGAAAACTGACCGATTACAGACCTGATTTGATTTCACCTGAAGTTTTTTTTGACCACAAAATTGCCTACATTTGACTGCTAAATAATAGCAAATACAGCAGCAATTAACTCGGGATTTTATAGCATTCCATTAGCTGGATCGATAAAAAGACCCGGTTAAACTTCATTGATTATGGATCATAACATCAGCCTTGAAAACGATATTTTTCGACATATTCCGCTAGAGCAGCACATAGCGATTCAACAATACTTTAAATACAAAACCTACAGAAAAGCCGCTTTTATTATTCAACCGAATGATCTGGTAAAAAATCTGTATTGGATACAATCCGGATTGGTCAAACTCTCCTACGAAGATGAAAATTGCAGGGAGCATATCTTATCATTTGCCTTCGAAGATTGGTGGGAAACGGATTTTTCGGCATTTTATCACCAAACCCGGTCAAAACTTTATTTACAATGCTTAGAGCCTACAGCCTTATATGCTTTATCTTATGCGGACTACCAGCGTATCGTTCAGCAGTATAGTCTGTCGAACTACTTTTTACAAAAATCAATCAATGGGCATATCGCCAATCAGCATAGAATCCTGTCCTTGTTGACAGACAGCCCAAAATCCCGTTATGAACTTTTTATAAGCTCTTATCCTGCTTTGGTACAGCGCATCTCCAAAACGGTTCTTGCGCAGTATTTGGGTGTATCAAGAGAAACGCTCAGCCGAATTTACAAATAGTGATTTCAGTCACAGGTTTATTTTTAGGTATCTCTCGAACTTTGTAGGCATTAAAAAAACAATGACTATGCAAAAGAGAACAATCAATCCCTGGAAGTGGCAAGAGCAACGAAATTATGTGCAAGCGGTAGAGGTAAAAGATGTAAGTGGAACATTATATGTTTCAGGACAAACCGCAATTGACGAAAACGGCATCTCAAGTGACGCTGATATGCGTACGCAGCTATCGCTCGCCATCGCCAATGTGGAGCGTGTCATTTTAGAAGCAGGATATGAAATTCGCCATATCGTACGCTTGAACATCTACACGACATCTTCTGCCGAATTATTTCAAAATTTTGATCTATTTCAAACATGGGTTCAAAAGAACCAGCTACAGCAAGCCTCCACTGTGATGGAAGTAAAACATCTTTTCGAAACACTTCTGGTTGAACTAGAGGTTACAGCTGTCAAATAAAATCATTCACTTGATTACCTACAACGGGCTATTCATTACTGGCAAATACCTGCTTTTGATCGTATTTTCATCGGGACCTGATGGGATTATCCCGATGAAATCCCGATGCCAAGCCGATGAGATCTACTGGAAACGCAGGAGATGATCAGCAGAATGACCGAAGCAGTTCGGGATTTGACTAAAAAACGTCTCCCCGTTAAGGGAGACGTCTTCAATAAGCTGGCTAAGGTTTCCTATGACCTGCCTTTTTATTCATACGCCCTAAGAGCCTGCTCGTCGCAAAGCTAACAGCCGTGCCCAGCGCAGCTGTCAACACCGTTTGCAGCAAATCGCCCAGGGAGATACTGGCCCAGATGGAACAGATCGTTCCCCCGAGGGCAGAAATGCGGATATCATTGATTTTCATCAGCATCACTCCTTTCCTTGGGCAACATCGGCAGGTCGGAATTATTTTCAGGTGGAGGCTTTTCCTCTTCCATAACTGTTTCCAATATACCCAGTCCCACAGCGATATATTTCAAAATGTTACCCGCCTTTCCGGGCCATTTAACGGGAGCCGCAAGAACCACCTGCAGCACCTTTCCTATTTTGTTTAAGATTTTTTTCATTTATCGAATATTCAAATACACTTCATCCCCCATATCCCACAGGCTATACACTAGCGCTTTAAGTTTTGCTAAAGCTTTACCGCTGTAATCCCCTCGACCTTCACCCGTTAAGGTGTTGACCGGAGCAATGCAGCCCTGCAATTCTCGGAGCGCATCGTTGGCCGCATGGATCAGAATTGCTTCACGGCCGAGCACCATCGGAATACCGATCTGCTCACCATGCTTGGGGTAACGCCGTTTTTCCAGCTTGTACCGACCTACTGGAATACAGCTTATCCGCGGAATGTTATTTCTGTCGGGCAGCTCGATGGTATGACAGATTTCTTCACCCTGATACGTAATGGTACCGTTGGTTCCCTGTGCTCCATATTTGCGTTGGAGCAGCAGAGTGTGTTGAATAGCCATATTTAGCTAATGGATAGTTTGCCCAGATAGAAACTCGGAGAGGTCTTGACACCATCCTCATGACCGGTAAATACCCAGCCTTCCAGCGTGTCACCCGAGTAGCTGGCAGGTAGCTTGAAACTCAGGCTTGCTTCTTCGCGAGTCGCAGACTCTAGGATACTGAAGAAATTCTTGTTGCTGTTGTACATCAACAGAATAACCGAATCACCAGCGAAAGCGTTAAACTTGTTGAGCTCCGCCTCCCATGTCAACGTGATCTCCTGCGGAAAAGCTTCTGACCATTCGGCACCCATCAGATTGGCCAACGAGCCCTTGGATATAAGCACCTTCCCATAATCTATTTCCCATGCTGGGTAAGTGCCTTTGATGCCACCATAGTTCATGAGATATTGCAGCGCCTTGTTGTACCCCGTTGCTTTGCCCTGCAATTTATCCGAATAGCCCAGGTTGAGTAAATCCTTGATGGGCGAAAGAAAAGCTACCGCCGTTGCGAATTTTGTACGCTGTGCGACCTGTCCTTCACTCGCTTTTTTGTTTGTAATCTTGGAGAGCGAGCGGACATAATCCACACCTCTCCAACTGCTTCCTATTACACTTCCCACTTTCCCAGAGTAGGCACCGTGTATACCTTTTAAGAATCTTGCCATGTTTATACATGTTTGATTAATAAATAATTACGACTGTCATGAGCAGTCTTTGTTTTGCTAGCGAGAGCTAAATTAAGGCGACTTTTTTTTGTAGGCGAACAAGTACAGGGAATGATATTATACGGCAGGCAGTGCTGTCATTGCCTGTCAACTTTAACAAATAGGCAGATGCTCGGCTGTCCTTTGGGTAGTTATGGGATTGCCTTCGGGAGGTATTCGGCACAGATTGCAGACAGCTTCGACACAGCCTCGGCTGCTGTTCGGGTATTGTTCGGGTGCTGCTCGGCTGGGAGTCGAAGCCCAGTCGAAGAGTTGCCGAAGCTCGCCCGAAGGAGCGTCGAACATGTCCCCTAGCTGTATCGGAGCAGAGCCGAAGGCCAGCCACAAAGTTCCCGAACCTCTGCCGAACCATACCGACGTGAAAGACCTTGTGTTTGCCGGCTCTCTGAAAATTAAAAAGGAGCCGAAAGGCCCCTCTTTGACAACTCGCTATATCCGCCCCTTCCGCCTGCTTTCTTCCAGTTGCTGGTGTAAATCCGACAGGTAATAATAGTGCCGCTTGCCCAGCTTCCTCGGCCTGAGCTTTCCTTCACGGACCAGCCGGTAATACTTCGATTCTGAAATACCCAATTTATCGAGCACATGAGCGATATCGAGCATATGATCCAGTTCGTCGGCTGTATCCAATGTTTCAGCGGGAATCTTATTCATTTCTTCCGTTATATGCTTCAATATCGCTCTCAGTAAGGAGGTTATGACCTCCAAAAGGTCACATATGCGATTCAGTAAATTTAACATAACCATGCAATTAGACATGCTGGTCGCCGAAACAAGCCGCTTTGCACAATGGGCATTGTGCAGGGGCTCCATCACCACAGCTTTAAACAATACATCCATTTTAAGCCAGATTAAATTCCTCTTCCAATTTATTTTCATCTAGCGTATCTATTATTCCCCAAAAATTATTGATGTTGTTGCGTAGTTCACGCGAAGGCGTAACCAGAATTTTGAGTTTTTCCTCCGGCAACAATCTATGTAGTTTCTGTTTTATTTCAGCATTAAGCTCCAACATGGTGGGCCGATTTACGGGCACGCGAAAAAAGAGCATATTAACATACACTTTTGCCCGTATTTTGACCAACCATGGATTTTCCCGCAGCACTTTGGTCGTCACGTCTATCCGACAAAACTTGCCATCATGCAGATACACATCTGCCGTACGTTGTTCTTTACAGATGATTACCGCGTGCAGACATTTTATCGTTTTACCTCCTATCGTTTCTTCACCCTCCCATTTGCGCAAGAGATATACCATCAGTGCCAACCGATCCCGATTGCGTTGCCATAGGCTGAGCAGCACAGCCTGTGATTCCGCTTTTGTCAAAGACGAGAGATCCATCGTTGCTGTTTGGGCGTTATTCCAGGAGAGCTGCCGTGTGCTCTTTTCCAGCTGGTCAGTCGTATTTTCACGGACAGCTAGATTTTCACGCATTCCGGATCCGATGTCTAACAGAAGTGGTGATGGACGTCTATCGAGCCGAGTTTTAGACTCCGGTAGATGAACCGTCAGCAGGGCAAGGGATTGCCAATCCAGCAATACCCATTTCGGAAAACGGTACACAAAAAGTATATATGCGATCACTATCGGAAAGAAAAACAAAAAATCGGTTGTCAGATACCATCTCGAAAGCACGATTAATCCCGGCCTATCCGGTAGCAATACTTCGAGTACAACTCCGTGAAGAGCCAGTACAACGCAAATTGAGCACAGCAGATAAATCATAAAATTAAGCTTACCGTTCCTACTGAACCGTTTCCGAAGGACCAGAACTGTATGCATATAGCTGATCAGCAAGGCGTAGACCAGCAGCAGCAAAACCGTACCTATCCATACAGCCATAAAGCGTTTGTTATGGACACGTTCAACCACTTTACTACCAGCAGAACCCAGATTTATGATCAAAGCAATGATAAAGCAAAAGAAAATGTAAAGCGGATAATAGAATATTCGGATCCATCGGACGCTCACAATTTTTAATAAATACGAAAACAACCTTTTATTTTTATTTAATTTACCCGATGGCATAATGGTTACAAATTGGTTAGGCGATTGGCTTAAAAAAATACTTATCTCAAATTTACAAAATTTCTTTTAAATAACACTTATTTTCTCTCTGAAACATTCCGTCAAAATTTACGGAAAGCTGTCATATCTGTTCCAAACACTTGCTTTCCGTGGTTTTAGCCGATTTATTTGTGGTTTTACGAAATAACAAAAATATGAAAAGAACATTTGACCAAGCGGGTGTTAACGACCTGCAACAGTTTGTATTGGCCACACCCCATGCCGACCGTCTTGCGATGATCAACTTTGTCATGAGTGACCTCGCTGGCTTTATGCTGGCCTATTTTGATCTGCGCCCCAGCCAGATCCAATATCTGAACAATATGTCTACGGCACTCAAAACCGAGCTTAGCATTGGAATTGCCGACAGCTGGAACAACGGACTGGCCGTTGCCTTCCAAAAGAACAGCAGTTCGGTCGATGAAGAAGAAGACACACCAAAGGATATCATCCTATCCCGATATAATTCATCCAGTGAACTACCTGTTGCAAACAGTTTGTTGCCGACAGGTTATTTTTCTATCCGCATTGTTTACCGGAATGCGACAGGAAGCTGATCCGCGTTTCTCCGAAACAAACGTGGAGTATTCCCCAAAATCAACAGCCACATGCAAACCGCATCATTCAAGTTGGTAGAAGCAGAAATGGATTTTGTGAGCAAGAGTACGCTCACAAAATCCTTTCATCAACGGTTACCCGGTAGCCGAACCCGACTGCTTTGCAATCAACAAATTAGCATCTTTGAGGAGTATCTGGAGACAGGAAATCTGGCGAGCTATTGCTACCAACTGGAGGTGAGCAGCCCAATAACTATCCGCTTTGAAATATGCAGCCCACAGACCCATCTGCTCTACCATCTCGCCGGGCGTGCGTCGATCCATTACAGCCAGCCGCAGGTCAATGCCGAATTTATTTTCCGCCCCCAACATGGCGCATTTTTTTATGCCCCTGAGACGATAATTGCGCTAAAATTCGAACCGGGAAAGTATCATATTCAAGGATTTACCCTCCCGCTAGATCTGCTGCACATCGGTGGTATAACTGGTTTTGAGTATCTCTCCAGCCTGATCGCTGCACACAAAGGCAAACTCGCACAGTACCGTGTCAGTCTTGACTTTGCAGCTATGGAGCAAACACGACGGATATTCTCCGAACTTACGGAAGAGCTCAATAAAAAGCCCCTGATCCCTAAAAGCATTATCCTCCATACGATTCAGGATCTGCTCCTTTTGAGCAAAAATAAGCTATTGAAAGCCGCAGGGTTGCTGAGCCACCAAGATCTTTTGGTCGAACAGGCAAGGGAACTGATCAGTAAGCGCATTGCAGAAACCGAGGAAATGACATGGATAAAAGATATCGCTGACAGCCTGCATATACAAGAAGATCAACTCAATAGATACCATATGCAACGCTATGGAGAAACCCTGTTGCAACACCGTAATCGAGAATTGCTAAAAAAGGCAAAACACTTACTTTGTCAGGGTTTACGCGTACATCTTGTGTCAGACTTATGTGGCTTTGGCCAAATTTCAAGTTTCAGCCGGTTTTTCAAAAGTGAGAGCGGACTGTCTCCAAAAAAGTTCCAATATCAAATGCGCCCTGCAAAAGACAGCAATTAGGGAGTAGATTCACGGATTTTGTCAAATGCTGATACGGTTTGTGTCAAATTATGCACTCCGGCTATATCTAGCTTTGAATCAGTGAACCAAATACCCCTAGGACTGGGTGAATTTATAAACAGAAAAGTATGATCAAGCAAGAGCATATACAACGTACGGAACGAGTCAGGATGCATTCTTTAAACGAGCAACCATTTGCCGCGGATTTGAGAACCCCGCATCGGCAATGGCCTTCACAACTGGTGCAGGGAACGTATACTGGTTTGGCCAAGATAAAGCTTTTGCGTCAAGCAACCTGCTGCTGTGCCGGCCCTGTACGTGACCGGCATGGACGCCGGTTTGCGACATTCCCGTGTGTCGGTACGGTATAGCAATTACTTAAAAAGGACTGGCCCAGTACGGTGTTTCGGTCAGCCCGGCAGAATCTGTGAAACCTGATATATTGACGATGTATCTGATTAATTAACAAGATTTGACTAATTAAATTTTGCAACATGGCACTATTTCAATTAAACAATCAAAGCGCACCAGCAGACGAAAGTAGCTATTCATTAGCTTCCGGTACTCCTAGTTGTGTCGGCGACCAACGCATTTGTACAATTACTGCAAATGACAATGGTGCGGGACAACCAGAAATAGATGAAAATCTATTAAGCGAAATGGTTACCGCTTTGAATACGCACAGTAATACGACAAACGTTAAACTGAAAGCTTAAGCTCCCAAGTTTAATATTCTAAAGGCCGAAGTAAATATCTTCGGCCTTTCTGCATTTATTTAGCTAAGTTTTTAACAACAATTTTTTCAATCGTTCGATCCTCTTGTGACACTGTAAATCCAATTGCCTGCATACTGTTTTTAAAAGAAACATAGTCTGTAACCGCACCGAGCTTCACTTTTTCACTCGTATCTTTGACATCCAAAATAATAGGAGGAAAATCAAGATTGTTTATTTCTAACAATGTACAGGCCATTTTTATACTCATTCCGTCACTAGGTTTATTACTATTATTTGCCGACCGTTTTGTTACCAACCATATTTCACTGCTTTCCAAAGCAAATGACACGTTCAATCTCATCCTGTTAGTCATATCGGCTACCAGCGCATTGATACGCTGTTCTTCAGTCCACGATAGTGGCCAAAAAGATTCATAGCAAAATCCGTGATCTTTTAACCATTGTGATTTTGATTCGGCTTGGTAATCCAAAAAATCTGCTTCATCTAAACCAATAAGTTTCACTCTTTCTTTTTTCATTAGGGGCAACTTTCTCACACTGGAATAAGCGTAGTACAAAGCCGGAAGAAGCGATACATTAGTCATTTTGTACCGGATCTTTTCTCCTATCGTATCTCTTTGATAAGTACTCGGCAGGCCATTCTTGTAAGCCGACAATGTAGAGGTTAAATCTGCGTTACCATCAAAAAATTGGAGCTCCTCAAAATCATTCTTAATTGGCCATTGCTTTGTGGTTTTACCCGCCAAAATCTCCTGTATTGACGTTTTGGTAACCATATCGCCAGCAGTAATAGCTATAACTTTTCCTTTGTAAATCCATACCACATGAGGATAACCCTTATGTGGAAATAAATTTTTAAAAGTATTGTCTTCAACTACGACATCCAATTTGTTAGTTTTTGTGTATGCATTCTTTTTGAAGAAATTACTTACTACAGCTCTACTCTCCGGTGATATCGGAAGTATCTTTATTGTTTTGCCAAACGCTACTTGCAGCCTATTATTTTTCGGAAAGGCTTCAATACAGGCCGTACAGTTGGTCATAAAAAAATCTAGAATAACCAAATCAGGTTTCAAGCTTGTAAAGTTGATTTCACCTGTTATCGTTTTCACCTTGTGTTGAACTTCAAATTTATCACCAATTTGAAGTGCGTTATTGTCTTGATCCTGTGCATATAAGCATATAGTATTAAAAAAACACAGGATTATTAGAGAAAGCAAATTTATTTTCATTTTCATCTACCGTTGATTTTGTTGTATTAATGGATTAAATTCTATTACCTTTTTAGGGATTAGAAATGCATCGCGCAAATCATTTGGTTCTATCGAATAGACAACATTGTCGATTAGTCGCCGAAAGGTCTGTTGAAACCTTATATCGTGATTTAATCTTTTCATATCCATCCACCTTAAGTTTCGCATGATCAAAGATTTATTACGCTCGTCCAGCACTTCTTTCAAGACTAATTCCCTATCACCTGAACTGAAATCCAGATACGTATTTTTGACATATCTGGATCTTAATAATTTATTCAAGTATCCAATAGCATCGGTGACCTTATTATTTCTCACTAACGCTTCCGACAAGGTTAAGTAGAGCTCATCCGTAGCTATCCCGCAAAATGTCGAGGCGTTAACAGCGCCATCATATCTTCCCTTAAAGGCATATGTACCATTATTATTGCTTTTAAAATATAGCGTCCTTCGCAGATCATTATTCTTATAGGATTTGATTAGATTGGAATCGATTTTTGCTATAGTCGGATTAATACAGGCATTTGTAAAAGTGACTGCATGAAAAATCACTTCATCGTTAAAACGTACAAAGGGTGCGGATGCCGTCTTACTCAGTGTATTATAATCTATCAGAACCGCATAAAGATCCAGTGCTTCTCTTGCTCTCTTTTCAGCTACCCCATAGTCGCCCATCATTAACCCCAAGCGGGCTAAGGTTGCTAAAGCAGCGGCCTTTGTTGGCCTCGTTTTGATTACACTTTTTTCTGGAAGTAATGGTACCGCCTCTTCTAGATCTTTTTTTATCTGCTGATAGCTATCCTCGAGCGAAGACCGAGATTCAATATAGTCGATGTCCGGATTTAACCGTAATACCAAGCCAAGGATATCCTTTGCTTTGGCGGCATCATACCCCACTGTAAATACATTCAGGAGCTGCATCCAGGAATAAGCCCTAAAAAACAGACCTTCGCCTTTAATGCGATCATAATCTGTAGGGTTGGCATTGCGATCTATATCTTTCAATAAGGTCAGTACCTGATTAGCAATGAGGACAACTTTATATGGAGCCTGCCAATGATTTGTGGCCAATTCAGTCATTGGATTCCATACATGAGCATTTCGATCTTCACTATTTGCTATTGCGTTAAAATTGGCCGCGTTAAGGTAATAGTGATCAGAAGCAATATCCGGAATCGGAGAAAAACTTGAGTTCATCGTACTTCTATTATCGAGCAAGGCATCACAGTCTGCCAATGTCTTCGGTACGAGCATCTTTTGATCTGGTTTCATATCCAGATATTTATCACAGCCTGCAAGTGTTAATAAAGTGCAGGCTAGCATAAAAATAATCTTATTTAATTTCATCATAACTCTTCTTAAAATGTTACCTTACAATTCAACCTTAGCACCTAGTGATAATGTAAATGGTAGCGGAATAGCATCCCTATATTCAGGATCTATGTTGAGTTTGTTGGCTTTCCAAATAATCCAATTAATATTTTTAGCAAAGGCTGTCAGTGCAAGCGATTTACAAAAACCCGGCTTTGGTAATCTATAGGATAAGTAAAGGTCCTGCAGACGCAAATTATCTCCTTTGATGACCAATACTTCAGATTTTTTGTAAAATTCATCTCGCAGCGAATTCAATGGATATTGTAATGATGGAACTACCGTTGCCAATTCGTCACCAGGGTTCTGCCATCTTTTCAAATAATCATCGTGCCCCACACGATTAAGCGCAAAGTCCATTTCAAAAAAAGATTTGCGAAACATATAGTGCCCCCATCGTGCCTGCATATTAAAAGCGAAGGAGAAGTTGCCGATTGAAAACTCGTTTTCCAGCGAGCCGTAAAAAACGGGGCGTCCAGGTCCGACATATTTCATGTTGTCTAGCGAACCGTATAAAATACCGTTATAGTCTGTAGACACTTCACCATTAAGATATCCACGCGGATCACCGTTCTGCGGATCAAGACCTGCGGAAGCAAAAGCGAAAACTGCACCCTCTTCAAATCCTTCGCGCAGGAAACCGCCTGCCGAACCCGAGGTAGTGACGTATGTCGCCGGGCTTGACCATTTATAGGGATATCTGGCAACTTTAGTCCTATTTTTACTCAATAGCAGCTTATTATTCCAGCTGAAATTTCCATGACGTATGTTTTGGCTCATCATTGTGAGCTCAAAACCTTTCCCCCGTAATTCACCACCGTTCTTTGTAACCGATTCATACCCCATGGTAGGGTCAATAGGAACATTTGTGATCAGATCTTTTGAATTCTTGTTGTAGTATTCGAATGTTCCAGAAATTCGGTTCCGAAAAAGACCAAAATCCAAGGCCAAGTTCATGGTCTGTATCTTTTCCCAGGTCAAACTTGGATTAGGCGCCGAACTTAGCGATCCATACGGCAAATTTGTATAAGAGTCTGCTCCATTATAATAAATAATTGGATAGGCACTATACGATGTATTGGCCCTACCAGCGAATCCATAGGTAAATCGAAGTTTCAACTGATCAATGTGATCATTTTTCTCAAACCATTCTTTATCCATTCGCCATGAAACACCTGCTGACCATAGTGGCTGCCATTTGTTATTGGCTCCTATTCCAAATATGTTGGAGGCATCCTGACGCAGGCTACCTGATACGATATACTTTTCTTTAAATTCGTAATTAGCATTAGCAAAGAAAGATACAAAGCGATTTTGCTGCAACATCAGATCTACCCCATCCTCAATCGTACTGCCACCATAACCTTTATTTAAAATCGGAAAAACCGAAGTATAATCTACAGGTAGGTGATTGAGATTTTCGCGGTTGTAACCATATAGGATATTTGCATTTCTAGTGTATTTCTTATCCCTTATCTCACTGCCACCCAACAATTGTATGCGATGCAACTGGTTAGGTGAATGCCAGCTGTAGTTCCCCTGAAAACGTAGCGTATGACTTTCTGTATTATCATTGATGTAGTTCATACGATCGCCAATGGGAATTGGTCTTTTTAATACACTATTATCATTCCACTGGGAATAAAAATTGATCATATTTCTTGCCGCATAGGAGTCAATTCCTACCCAGTCTTCTACCGGATTTTGAAAATTCTGATAAATATAAGCCAGGTTAAGATTGAGGTTATCGATCAATCTGTAGCTTGCCGAAAAATTGATCAGTAGATCTTTTGGATTGGCCAATTGATGGTTCGCGTCTATTTCCTTTAGTGGGTTAAAATGCCAGTCCAATAACTTCCCGTTTCCAGCCGTGTCCCTATAAACCTTTCGTATCGGCACAATATCCACATCTACTGGCTGACCATTATCATCTACCAGCTTGAGGTAAGGCCACTCACTTCCATTTGCATCCGATGCACCGTATGAAATAGTCTGTAAAATACTTTGATCTCGAGCATGTACTTTTGTATATCTTATATCCGTATTGATCTCTAGGTTAGCAATAGGTTTGGCTTTTACTGAGGACCTGAAGGTGTACCGATTATTTTTAGAGGCGATATTTTGATTTTTGTTGACATCAGTTCCCAAAGAGAATAAATAAGTGATTTTTTGATTACCACCTGATACATCCAAATTATACTGTTGGAGAAATGAGTTTCTATAAAAATAGTTGCTGTAATCATCACGGACGTCATATCGCTTAAAATTTTCGATGGCGTTGTCGACATCCTTTTGTACCGCATTTCCACTTCTCAACGCACCAAGCAATTCAATAACCGGACTAACTGTACTGTAGCTATTCCTGTCATTCAGAAAGTAATCATAGTAGCCTTTATCAAATAGATATCTTTCGTAATCTATAAAATTAGTACTCGACATAAATGGAAGCTTATAAATGTCAGGCTTACTTGCAAATGTCAGATTAGACGTAAAATTTACCCTTCTAGGTTGGCTGTAGCTTCCACTTTTACTTGTCAGCACGATGACACCACCGCCGCCGGCCGTACCCCATATGGACGAAGCTACCGCATCTTTTAAGATCGTGACACTCTCAATATCATTTGGATTGATATCACGTACATCGCCTTCATAAATCGCATTGTCCAATACGACTGTCTGCTTAAATGTACCTGATATTGCAGATCTACCACGCATTAAAAGGTTGTTGGGCGGTGTAGCATTATATGGTGATCGGTCAGAAAACTGATAATCTTTATCAATCCGGAGGCTGACACTAGCGTTTTCTAGACGGTCTAATATATTACCCCCAACGCGCTTATTTAATATCTTATTATTGATCAGTTCAAAACTCCCCGTCGCCCGTTCTTTTGGAATCTTTTGGTACCCTGTAGAGACTACTTCCACCTCATCCAATTGATTCTCCAATGGTATCAATTTCACTTGCAATGATACCCCAGCAACATAAGGAAGTTCTAATCGCTTGAATCCCATGTGGGAGAATGAAACTGTACCTTTAGGATTGGAAACTGCTAACGAAAAGGAACCGTCATTTTTGGACGAAGCCTTACCCTTTTCACCTTGCAACTGGATGGACACCCCTTGGATGGGTTTTCCATCACTGGAGGATATGACAGTACCGCTGATAGACAACAGCCCTTCCGCCCCGCTGTCCTTGCGGGGCGTCTGAGCTGATAAACTAAACATATGAAAACTGAACATCATAAGGAACAGGATTAGAATTGTCCTTATGCTAAACATTCCCTTTACACTCTTTGGCGTCGGAATAAGGGTACATGCCGACTTCATCTGCCTCAAGCTATATACTAAACAATCGAAGGGGTGCTTTTTACCCCACGTAAATGGTACTTTTTTTAAATTATAATTTGCGGCATACTTTGTCGCTGCAAGATATGCTACCTTATCCAATAAGGCAGCCATCAGATTTGATCTGTGTTTCATCTGCTTATTGTTAAGGTTAGTCTGTAATTCGTCCAAAAAACTCATGGATCCGTTTTGTTATTTCGAGCTCATCCAAGCTGGATAATGTTGTTTCAGCTTCTGAAATATCAATTTTACTAATGTCCATAAAGTCTTTGTGTATATGGAAGTAGGCAATTAGCAGCGCCATCACCTCCACAGCAAATACCTGCTTGTGGCAGATGTCCAGAACATTCTCGCCAGAAGATCTCTCGGCTGATTTTTTTAATAGTATATTGATCGTATTCTGAATGGTATTGATGTCATACTTGTTCCAAAATTCGATGATCTTTTTAATCGGATCATAAGCAGGTTCATGTGCTTGATATATGGCCAGTTCTAGAGCTAGCACACTTGAATATTTTTGATTCATTTTTAAGGTTCATAAAGATGACTTAGCTATGGCCTTTCCTTTTTATTAGGCATAGCTTCCCCCATAGCAAAAAAATTGCATTCCAAAGAGGTGTCATTGCAGGGAATTTTAGATCCTTGCAGGTTTCACAAATTAAGAATTAACAAAATCCCGCAAAGCGCCCCGAGACGATTACAAAGCATTGATTAGGGGGACATTATGGCGCTTACTGTCGGGAAAGATAAAAAACCGATCTGTAAGCAATAGAAATCTATGCTTAAATTCCTTTATTTTGTTTGGAACAATAAATTTTAAATGCTAATTTTAAGTTGTTGACGCTTGAATAGAGCATTTAAATTTATTATTAAACTGATCTAAAGGGAATGTTGTAAAAACAGACAGATCGGAAAACCTTGAATAAGGGAGTACTTATTTGTATCCTATCGGCTCATTACAAATTGGCGATAGCAGCCCTCTCCTATTTCGGTTTTTAATGATTTAATAAACTATTCAGGCGCGCGGATAGCGTTCTTTATGGGAATAGTGTGTGCAAACCGATGGCTTACCTCCTGGAGGTAACCTGTGGTTTTTTGGTGGGTGTTTTCTAATCGTTTCATAATCATTCATGTTGGTTATTAAACGATGAACCTTTCAAAGCTTGGGGAAGGCGAATTGGTCAAAAAACCAATAAGGCGAACCTTAATGCTTTCTAGTTGAGGAAAACGGTCAAGTAAACCTAACCAAAAAACTACTCGAGTTTTTCGGGTTGCCCCTAGAAAGTCTGACATAAGGCACGCCCTACTGGGTAATATCTACAAAGATATAATAATCCAGCATTAATGGGCGACCTTACGGTGACTCTCGTGGGCAAATTTGACCGTTTTTCCAAAACGAGAGGACATCGTTTAGGTAGAGTTTTATCTCTCTACCCTATTTGTCGCATCGATTAAACAAAGATAAACAATCGATTCCGTTTTTTCAAACAAAAGTACAATAAAATAAGAAACGATATTTTTATGGATAAATACTTTAGCAATATATTTATATCAAATATTAAAGAATTAAGAGTATCGCTTAAAATTACTGAGGCAGTAATGGATATCTTGCTTCAAAAATATAATTTAGTTTATAGCGGAACAGAGAGCCAACTTAATAAAACTATTTCTCTAGATCTAGCTAAGCGAATTTCTAATCTTTTTGGAAAAGACATTGAATATTTTCTCGACAAAGATTGTGTTTTAGTAAGTAAAGAAGCTATCCCAAAAGAGTTGCAAGAGTTTTTAAACAATCAATTACCAAATCTGACAAGTCCAAAAGATTCCTTAAATAAAAAATTTAGCCTTGCCGCTTATGTTATTATATACCTTAAATATTTTAATAGCAAAAAGTCGTTTGCCAATTCAGATATATTACCTCATTTACCATCTCCTCTAAACAAATTAACATCTATTGATTGGACAAGCGGGCTATTGAAAGGATTGGTCACTAATACAAAAAAATATAAGAAAAACCCTAATATAACTGACAAACGCTACCATGGAGAAGTGTTTTACACATTAAATGGACCAATCCCTACAGAAATTATTGATAAAGCTTTAAAAAAAGTTGACTTAGCACTGTTCGAGCCTTTAATTGAAAAACAAAAAAGAAATAACTAACAAACGCGCTACAATTTACGGAGGTAAAGGAGATGGTGATGTTTTACTATGAAAATTCCGAGCAAACTAATTGAGAATAATGACAAAGAAAATATCTGACGTAAGTATTAGACATATTGCTTTCGGAAATAGACAAATAGAGGGATTTTCAAGTGTTACTTGGGAAACCGACGAAATAGTAGTTGAAGATAATGAAATCGACAACTTTTGTTATGTTCTTCTATTTTCTTCAGAGAAAGAGGATCGTTCTTCTGGTTCCGTAGTATCTGAATTTCAGCTTTGTTTTGCTTCTACCGGACAGTCCCATCAATGGAAATTCAAGAAAAATACTATTGTGCATTATTGATAATTGGGAAAAGCATTATTAATCAGATACCGTTTCTGCCTTCTTCCTCCATTAATCTCTTGAAACAATTTCCAGTTATAAAGCTAACCAATGATGAATTCGATATAGTGCAATATGAATTCAATAAAATTCACCAAGAAATGAATAGGCCTGATATGCTTAAAGGAATCATTTATGCACGTATAGCAAACATTTTCGGTGAGACATGTAGGTTTATCCAGAATAGGTATGATACAGAATGAAATTGAGCCAAAATTGAAAAGTCAAATAAAAAAAAGTGTAATCCTTGATGGCAGCGAGATGAGCTAATACTCGCTTTGGATCTATATTTTCAGATTTAGAATAGAAAAGCGCATACGGAAAAAGTGTAAACACCTACTAGCAAATAAATGGGAAACCAACTACCAAAACTTATGAGCGTATCCGTCTTAAATAAAAGGACGGAAAAGATTTTCAAATATGTCGAGGCCTATAATCAGATGGATGCGAAAAATATGATAGCAGAATTTTCTGATGATATTATTTTCAAGAATGTTATGAATGGTGAGAAAACGATGGAATTGCAAGGTATTGAAGAATTTAAAAAACAGGCTATTGAGGCGCTCTCCTATTTCAGCGAGAGAGAACAAGTCATTGAGTCAATAACTCATAATTATAGTACTACCGATATCTCAATCACCTATAGAGCAATCGCGGCGATGGATTTTCCAAATGGATTGAAAAAAGGTGAAGAAATAAGCTTGGATGGGAAGTCGATCTTTGAGTTTTCTGACGATGGTAAGATAATTAGGTTAACGGATATAGTCTAAAAAAGTACAAATATGAAAAAAGCGATCGACTGGGTAAAAGAAGCATTTGAAGGTCAAAAGATTGAGTCCATTTACCTTTACAATACAAGTCAGGGTGTTTGTATCGGCGGCATTGAGGTAGAAAGCGGTGATCTACTTTTGTTCAATAAGAATAAAAGCCCTGTTAAAATTGCTTATAAGCCTGCAAGTTGGCAAGAGAGCGATGACATTCTTGAATTGTTATCAAAAATGGAATTGGGGGAGAAAAAAACAATTGTTTTAAAGCATATAGATCCTTTCAAGCTAAGAGAAATGGCAATTCCCTACGCAGCTGGATTAAGACATAACGATCCTTACAATGTTGTAAAAATCGATGGTAACACCTGTACTATAGATTTTACCTAGTAATAATTTTTTACAATTCTAAACCACTAAACTTATAAATTATGTTCTCATTCGGATTATTCATGTACCTCATATATGGAGGATTTATTGCAATTTGTCTTTACGGGCTGTACTTCGTTCTTTCAAGTCTTCTTGATAGATATCTCGTCGCCAAACGAGATCACACCGCGGCTTTACGCGAGCAAAATGATATTTTAAGAGATATTATAAAATCCGTTAAGCCTAGCGACGACAATACTCCTCCCACTACTATTTAAGTTTATTTAATATTTAATGAATTACGTTGTCATTACTGAAAATGACGTTTCCCAATTGAAGGATAACACAGGAAGAGAGTATCACTTCCCAAAACGCTATTTAAAATATTTAACAAAAGGAACTTTTATCGTTTACTATAAAGGTCGAATAAAGGATTCCTCATTCGCTTCAAAGCGAATGACTCGTGATCCTCATTATTTTGGGATCGCGGAAATTGGAGAAGTTAAGCAGGATAATGATTCTGAGAAAAATGATTACTATGCTGAAATTATAAATTTTAAGCCTTTCTCCTATCCTGTACTTGCTAAACAAAATAGTCAATTTATTGAGAAGATTCCTACTTCAAAATTTCAAAATTATTGGCGCGATGGCGTTCGACCGGTCAATGAAGAAACATTCAATAGCATAATCGTTCTATCAGATCTAAATAGCTAGATTGGAGTAAGAGTATAAAGTAAAATTTATACTCTTAACGTTTTCCATATTTCCTAAATGCAGCAATGAACTGATAAATAAAAAACCCTACTGATATCTTGCCAATATAATCTATAATTAGCGTCCACCAGGAGAACTCATTTTTGTCCACTAAAAAGTCAGCCCTGTGGGTTATATCAATAAAGGAAAAGTAATATCCGATTAATGATAGGTCAAAATCCGAAGAATTAAAAACCCGGCCAACGCTCAGTAGATAAATTATATAAAGCGGTATTGAGATAATCAAAAATCCTAGCAAAGGTCTTTTGATAGATAAGCCATGGTTATTAGATAAGTTGTTAATATTCAATATTGCTCTATCATAACGGGAGATAGTTTTTATTTGTCTTAATGCCTCATGAGAAATAGCTTGAAGCTTTTGTGCCTCGTAGTAATTACCACGGTCTTCAAGTGCCTTTTTCAATTGAAGAAATATTTCATACTGAGCTTTAGCATAATTACTTGGCCTACTATTTGGATAATGTACATTTTCTATGGGTACAAAACTGGAGAAAGTATTATAATCATCAGGGAAATCACAGGAGGTGAATATTGCCTTTGAGAATTTTGTTCGATAAAAAGAAATAATTGGGTATTTGTTAAAAGATACATTGTCGAACTCTACCCCATCCAACTTACTGTTATGAATGCCGATCCTATTGTCAGGATCAGATAATGATATAGGTTCGATTGAATAAATAGAAACCGTTCCTGTTGGTATAAAATCCGAGATATACCAGCTTCTTACTTTTGAATTTTCTAGCGATACATTACCTGCAGGATTTCCAGTAATGGACAATACATTTAAAGACAAACCTTTAAATATTGTTTCTGTGTGATGTTCTCCATCTTTATACGAAATAACTATTTCCGGATAAAAAAACTCCTCTTCCGGTACAAAATTGGAACTCAGATTAATAGTTTGGGGATTGTAAATGTAAAACTTGATAGGATTTTCTAAAAGAATTTGGCTATTTTCAATGTAATGTTGAATAAAAAGACCCTGCCATAGATCTGGTCTAAAATTCTCCTTTGTGAAGTTAATTTGTACTTTAGGAATATCTATTAAAAATAGGCTCGTACTAGTTATACAATTATTTATATCAACACTTTGTAATTTGGAGGTATTAATTTCCCCCGAAATGAAGGAGCCGTAAAATCCAATAGATATATTTTCAGATTTAATTACCTCTACTTCAATTTCAGGAAGTAAACAATTAAAAAAAGCGATAGAAATATGTTGAAAGGGAATCTCTTCTTCATTAATAATTGTCACCTTTTCATAAAGACAATTAAAAAAAGATAATGTACTTTTTCCATCTTGAAAAGGAATATTTTCGAAATCAGCCTTTGTTAACTTTAATACCAGATGAGTATCAGACTTACTTTTTTGTGAGGTGTACGGTATAATTTTTAAATCCATTGCAATTTGCTATACAAAACCAAAATACAAATTTTTCTAATGCTACGCGATCTGTCTTTCCATAATGTTGGCGTCCTAAAATTTATGTACCATATCTCGCTGTGGAATCATGATGTATATGAAAATAAATACTAAGAAATTTAACTTCATACTTTTCTTAAATGGAATAAACTTTCTCAACAGAGAATTGGAATTTCACTTTCTAAATTTTCAGTTCTTTCATATATGAATTGTGCATTTTTTTTGAGTATTTTGAAATTACATATAACAAATGCTTAACTTCACCGTCTCTCCGGACGATCTTAACTGCAGTTCAGCTTAAAGCATTTTTAATTGACTTTCCAATATTTTGCTAAAAAGATAGAGTTCTTAATCCGTTACCTTATTTTTTATTACATACATATTTTCAAAATAATCAGGTTTATTATGATGAGAAATTTCGAACAGTAATATCGATATAATATTATTTTTTTATAAAGGTTTGAATTTTATTTGTTTCAATGGATTTCGGTAAAAATTGCAATTTTTCTTGGCTGGCATAATGATCAAAAAATAGCACCATTGCACTATACCCTAGGTTTTTAGACGATGGGTAAATTATACCATCAACTTTTTGTTTTCCCATATATCTAAAATATTCGGTTACGATTTGCGTAGGAACATAGTTTATATGAACTTTTCCATCTCTTTCAATGGGCTTAGCAAGGTCATTTATAAAATCCTTTAGGAATATTAGATCTTCATACTTTCTTCGCTTATTTATGTCAAATAAACTGGGGAGCAATGGTAATTTACTTAGGTCAACAATTTTTAATTTATCTTTAGTAACGAAATTCGCAATCGTATATTTCGATCCTCGCCAGTTGACATCTAGCGTTTCTCTAAGTGCCGTTTCAGGTTCAAATGCGCAATAAAACATTGATATTCCGGCAGGACTCATTCTATTTGGATTATTACAGTATTGTATTTCAGGAGCGCACATTTGCGTTATGTTCACGATAATTTCGCTCTTATCGTGTTGCCTGCACCTTAAAAGAGAAGTTCCTTCATCCAAAGTTCTGATTAATCCATATCTCATAATCATTTTTTCCGCTTCTTTGAGTATAGTTATCGCACGCTCAGCCTCAAAATCATATTCATTTTTATAAGCGTGAAAAAGATACCTTGCTTTGTGTTTTACAAGGTAACAGAAGTGGGACCATGATGAAGGTCGGGAGTAATGACCGGAATCATGCATCATCTTTTCATCTGCCCAAACCTTTCCGAAATCAATCCAACTTTCCATATCTTCAAAAAGCTTATTAGAATCAATTTCCAAATCGAAGTTGTCCTGAAGTATTTCCCAAGCGTCTAAGTATGGGACGAGATACCCCCCTTCTGCTGAACTATAACTTGAAAATTCCACAGGATCACTATAAAAATAGGCAACGGTTTGCATTAAAAACTTCATGAGATCTTCCAAATGAAGTATTATTTTATCTTTACCACAATAATTACAGGATCCTTTTTTGCCGAATTTTCTTATGTGTGATCGAACTGCGATATCATTGATATGTAAGCTACAGACCTGTTTGTCAGGTCCAAATAAAAGACCATAACCATATAGCTCTTCTGCCTCTTCCATTACTCCACTCATAAAATTTTAATTAATAATCAGTATTTCTTAAAGATATTTCAAATATTCAAACTTCGCAATATTTAAATTAAGTATTATATTGCTTTATCGTTTTTGATTGTCAATTATTTATAAAATGTTAAAAGGGTACAAAAAATGTCAATTTTAGAAAAAGAGGAAATCAATTATTTGTCTGAAAAAATAAAAAATAGACTTAATATAATTGAACAAACCCATTACAATCATTTTAAACAGCAAGAATTAGAAGAGGATTATGTCGAAGACTATCCGGGCTGGACAACAGAGTGGTTAAAAAAAAGTATTCAAGAATTATACGTCATGATTTCTGCTTATCTAGAAGCTAAGCAAATGCCAATTTTATTAAATAATTTCCAAAAGAAATTTCTAGACAGCATAACAAATGATAAAAAAATATTGTTGTCTGGAATTCTCCATCCTGAAGGAGATGATGAGCTAATAATTACAAATGAATTTCGCAGTTTTCTTAGCCCTTTCAAATATTTCGATCACATGCGTATAAACGAAGAAAATGTAGTTAAACTTACTTCTATTTTAAAAAATACTGATTTTATTATTAAAAACTGCAATATCGAAGTTGTGAGAGAAGCGGATATTTACAATCAAGTCAAATGGGTTCTAGGACTATACTATCCCACTTGTCGACTAAAAAATAAGGCATCATTCATTCAAGAGTTCAAAACATATGAGCCGGATATTCTTATCCCGGAATTAAAAACTGCCATCGAATACAAATTTATAAGTAAAGCTTCAGACAATATAGATAATTTCATTGACCAGGTTCGTACTGACGCTAATAATTACGTCGGAGATAGGTCGTATGAAAACTTTATAGCAGTCATTTACCTTGAGGACAGCTCTTTAGCTACTACAAAACAAATTCAAACTTCTTGGAATTCAAAAAATTTTCCATTGAATTGGGAATTAGTCGTTGTAATAGGCTCTCCAACGACACATAAACAAATTATTACAGTTAAAGGTCATTAAAAAAGGATAGAATTCATCTTTTTTACATATAATTAGAGCCAGAAGGAATTAAATGTTATAATAGTCATACTAATATTTATACAAATTAAGATATCGGAATTCTACTTTTACCGATACTATATTAATGTTTTTTTGGTTCAAATTAAATGTGACTATTCAAAATAGGTAGACTACAAATTTAAAATTGGACAGAAAATATAACCCTCTAATTTAAGCCATGTATTGTTTTAGGCATAAAATATATTTAATTTGCACCCATATACCAACTTCCCTAGCGTAGAGAAATGAATGAAATTGAAGTTTTAGAATCAAGTAGTATAGGTACAGTAATTTCTAAAGAGGATAAGTTTAAGGTTTACACTTTTTTAAGATGGACCGGATCAAAAAAATGGTTATTGAAAGAAATTGATGACTATATACCTAAAGCATTTAACAATTATCATGAGCCATTTTTAGGTGGTGGTTCTGTATATTTTTATATCAAAAATTTGGGATTAGATGATAGGAATTTCTATCTATCAGACATAAATAAAGATTTAGTAAACGCTTATAATCAAATTAAGGGTAATCTAGAACCATTAATAAGTAAACTTAAGAAATTTAAAAATACATCGGATTACTATTATAAAGTTAGAGATCATAAGCCAAGGAAACCTGTTAATCAAGCTGCTAAATTTATTTATTTGAATAGGACATCATTTAATGGGATTTATCGAGTTAATAGTAAGGGAGAATATAATGTACCATATGGTAAGAGGCATAATGTCGACATAGTCGCAAAAGACCTTTTGGAGAGCGTTTGTACTCATCTACAGGATACTTCTATAGAATGTATGCCATTTAATGACATAATTAAAAATATAAAAGAAAATGACTTTGTATTCTTGGATCCACCGTATACGGTAAGCCATGAAAATAATGGCTTTATAGAATATAATCAGAAGTTATTTTCTTGGGAAGATCAAATAGTCCTTCGAGATTTAATTATCTATTTAGTTGAAAGAAAAGTGCATTTTTTGCTTACTAATGCAAGCCACGATTCAATTCGCGAATTGTATCAAAACATTCCGCATATTGAAATTAAAACTATTTCAAGACATTGCAAAGTTGGAGGCCGTCTTCATACAAGAAAGACTTATAATGAATTACTGATTTTTAATAGAGGATTTAAATATTGTCACTTCGCATTAGAATGCCTCCACTAGTTCGCATCAGAATGCCCCCACTAAT